>JABAOF010001475.1_pt2 | contig 26100 bp, 26 predicted proteins | sample 7062171 | NCBI WGS metagenome assembly JABAOF01 (sample SAMN14538628, study PRJNA623070) | marine sediment metagenome | biome: marine biome [ENVO:00000428]; feature: marine pelagic biome [ENVO:01000023]; material: deep marine sediment [ENVO:00002113] | place: India: Gulf of Khambhat ...
TAGGCGTTGATTGGTTTATGCTCTACAACTTCGTGCCCACAGGGCGAGGAGCCGAGATCGTTGAAGCTGATTTAACACCTGAACAACGAGAAGAAATGCTCAAAGTTCTTTGGCACAAGATGAAGACGAAGAGAATACAAGTACTCTCAACAGCTCCTCAATTTGCCAGAATTGCCCAAGAAACCGAAGCGGCTGCGAAAGCAATAGTGAGGCGCCTTCAGGCAGAAGACCCTGAACATGAGGATATTATGCATTTTGGAGGATTAACTCAGCCAGGCAAATGGAGCAATCTTCAATCAAACTCATATAAGGGAGAATGTTACCAAGACGTTGTCCCAACCCATTTTTACAACCCCAATTTGTCCGGCAACTTGAAGAGACTCGCCGACTTCATCGGGGGATGCGGAGCTGGACGCTTCTACATGTCCATCGAGCCTAATGGTGACATGTATCCTTGTGTGTTCTTTCCGCATGAAGAACCATTGAAAATTGGCAACTTGCTTAGAGATGATTTCGAAAGCCTTTGGAGAAGTTCCAAGTTATTATGGACTCTGAGAAACAAGGATCTTCTAAAGCCAAGTTGTCACAGTTGTGAGTACCGCTACACTTGCGGCGGCTGCCGAGCCAGAGCTTACAACTATTACAAAGACATTCTGGCTCCAGACCCTGGCTGCATCAAGAACAGGAGACATTGGATAGCTCTCGAAAAAGAGTTGAAAGAAAACCTCGAGACGGAAAAGACGCCCATCTCGGATGTAATTTTGGAAGGAGCTGTGCGGCAATAGAATGAAAATTGTTCTTATTAATCCACCTATGATGAGAGCAGAAGTTACTCATGTTTTAGGAATAAAAACTCCACCTATGGGTCTAGCTTATTTGGCCGCTGTTTTGGAAGAAGAAGGTTATCAACCTAAGATAATTGACGCCAACGCTTTAGGTCTCGACTACACTGCGTTAAGAAAAGAACTGGAGAGAGCAAGCCCAGATGTTGTTGGCGTGACTGCGGTAACCCCTATGGTCTATGAGGCCATAGCTTCTGTAAAGGCAGCAAAAGATGTATGTCCAGACGTAGTCACGGTTCTCGGTGGACCGCATACTACCTTTTGCCCAATTGAAACCTTTGAGGAATGTCCACAGCTTGACGTGGTCTGCCTGGGAGAAGGAGAAGAAACTCTCAAGGAACTAGTCCACACAGTAGAAAAAGCGGGCAGCCTAAGAGATGTGAAAGGAATAATCTATCGACAAGACGGCCACTTTTACAGAACAAAGCCAAGACCCCTAATAAAAGATCTGGATAATCTCCCGTTTCCCGCAAGACATCTGCTTCCAATGAATCACTACACAATTCTGGGTCGAAACTATCCTATCGCAAACATTGTTTCTAGTCGAGGCTGCCCGTTTAGCTGCAGTTTTTGCTCATCATCCCGCATTTTCGGAAGAAGCTATCGCGCTAGAACCGCAAAGAACGTCGTCGACGAAATCGAACAATTTGTTCATAAATACAAAGTCAATTCGGTTGAATTCAGCGATGACACGTTCACCCTTAATCGTAGAAGAGTGGAAGAGATATGTGAAGAAATTCTCAGACGAAAACTAGACATCTCTTGGGCGTGCTCTTCAAGAGCCGATGTGGTGACAAGAGATTTGCTCTTTAGCATGAAGAAGGCTGGCTGTCACCTTATATTTTATGGAATAGAGTCCGGTAGCATGCGCATCTTAAAGTTGATGAAAAAGGGAGAAACACATGCCCAGATGATAAGAGCGGTGAAACTGACCAAAGAAACTGAAATAGAGACATATGGGTCATTTATTTTAGGCTTCCCAGAAGAAACAAAGGCAGAGCTCGAAGAAACTATAAAATTCGCAAAAGCGTTAAGCGTCGATTTCGCTCAGTTCTCCATAGCAACTCCCTATCCCGGCACTGAACTATTTGAGATTGCTGTGAAAAAAGATCTCTTGCTGACGAAAGACTGGTCTCTTTATACTGCCGCCAAACCAGTAATTGACCCTCAGCATTATTCCATAGACGAGCTGAGCCAGTTCTTTGTTAAAGCATATCGAAGCTTCTACGCCTCCCCACATGTGCTGCTTCATCACTTGCGCAAAGGTCGCATCGGAATTCTCACGAAAGTAGTCAAGAATCTGATTCCCGAGTTCTTCCTTAACATACTAGGGAGCAAAAAAACACGAGAACGATCGCAACAATACTCGCATTCAGCTCTCAAGGAACCAAAAATAGAGTTAAGCAGGGATCTACCATGAGTCAAAATGCGATAGCCAAAGCCGAGTCTTTCATGCTGAAATATCAAGAATACGCTTTTTATGCATTAGGCATTTTTGCCCTGATCATCTTCGCGTTCATAATCTGGAGACGAAGGAAAAGTTACATGCATGCACCCGATTGGACTCTCAGAAGCCTTTTCGGGTCAGCTCAAGATTCTGTTGAATTCACGCGAGAATGTGTAGGTGAAGAAGCTTGAAATGTGAGATTTGCAAACACGAAGTTGACCAACCCTTAACGGTATCGTTCAAGGGGGAAACGCACACGTTCTGTTGTCTCTCCTGCTTGTCTCACTACTATAGACCAAAGGACGAGCGCGTATCAATAATTGAAGATTTGGAGGCATATCGAGGAACTAGACTGATAACTATGATCCATAGATTGGAAGAGAAAAACGATCAGAGAGAGTACATTACAATCGAAGACTCTGAAGAAATTCTTCATCAAATCAGAACAACAGAACAAGATCGACCCTTAGATTTTGTAATGCATTGTCCAGGTGGGCTCATGTTGCCTGCTGAGCAAATCGCTATGGCTATCAGAAACTATCCCTCGAAGGTTACCGTGATAATACCCCATTATGCGATGTCTGGCGCAACCCTGGTCGCGTTGGCGGCAGATGAAATACTTATGGATGCTCATAGCGTTCTAGGTCCATTAGATCCACAAATACAGGGAATCCCAGCACCAATTCTCATAAAAGTTGCAAACATGAAACCCATTGAATACACAAGCGACAACATTTTGATTGCTGCGGAAATTGCGAAGAAAGCCTTGAGTAGAATGCGAGCTTTCACTGAGTTCTTGTTAAGGGATAAAATGAATGAATCTAAGGCCCAGAAGGTTGCTAGTTTCTTAACAGGAGGTTACATGACACACGATACACCTATTACTGCTAAAGAGGCTCAGATTCTGGGATTGCCGGTTAAGATCGGACTACCTGCCAAAATGTATGCACTCCTACGTTCGTACAAATTCGGGAAGACCGCCCGTCCATCAATGTTCCAAATACCTTGCCCTTGCCTCCCGAAGTCAGAAACGCAAACGCGCGTCCCCAAGGATTTGAACAAAGCCTGAGTAGTATGACGCAAGGCATGCATGCAGGATTTGAATGCGTCTCACACTCGAGGACATTGTGCCCGCGTGCCAACTGGCCGGGAGCAGCGCGCTACGGAAGGGTTTCTCGCCTTATCTCGAAGGTCACTGTCCCGCCAGGTGTATGAGGATATCCTGGGTCAAGACATTGGACATAACCGACGTTGCCGTTCTCGGGGGTAAGCCCAAGTTCTTTGAAATTGATGCCGTGGCTTAACGCGGTGATCATTGATAACATAGAGCCGAGCGCGTGAACGCAGAGAGCATCAGTTTCATCCAGATTTATGTGCGGTGATTCAACAACAATCTTCTTTCCAACTTCGAAGACGGGACAGTTGCCTCGGATTTCGCTAGCGCATATGACAAGTCGATATAACTTACCCATATCAATCCCGCTTTCACAAAGCGACAGCTGAGTATTTGTCGACGCAGAAAAATAAGACTTGCTAGGTCTCATGATCAAGATGCGCAAGCGGTGGCGAAGCTTCAGAATTGTCTTCTTCGATTTTCTTGGCTGCCTTCTTGCCCCTCATGAAATAGATCAAAGGAACTGCAACGGCGCCAGCCACTATTGCAATTACAAGTACGGGCAAAAACTGCAAAGGCTCTGCCTGTTGTTTTCCTACCGTGAAGTAGACGGTGCCAGAGGTTCCCATGTTACCCGCCGTATCGTTCGCATAGACAACTAGAGTATACGTCCCATCAAGCAAGCCAGAGAGCGTGGTGTTGCCAAGCGTTGTCACGTTAGCCTGTCCATCCACGCTGTAGCCCATCCACGAGGGCGATTCATCCACCGTGAAAGTCAACGCCACATCCGACGCAGCATACGTCGTGTTCTCCGGAGACAGCACCGAAACCGTCGGCGCAGTAGTATCCACCGAAAAGGCAACCATGCTCGAGGCTCCCATGTTACCCGCCGTGTCGTTCGCATACACCATCACGTAATGCGTTCCATCCGCGAGACTGCTGAGTGTGGCGTTTCCACCAACCGTTACATTAGCTGACCCGTCCACGCTGTAGCCCATCCACGAGGGCGATTCATCCACCGTGAAAGTCAAGGGAACACTATCGACCGAGTACGTTGTGTTCTCCGGCGAAAGAACGATTATTGTGGGATATGATGGGTAGGGTTTCATCAGAGGATAGTTGTCAAGATTGCTTTCATCTATGACGTATGGATCATCGCCAATGCCGTCGCGTCCCGTCTCATTTTGACCTGGTCCGCTATACGAGTCCGAACCATCGTAGTCGCTCCAATAGTTGCCGCCCGAAGGATAACCGTCATCCCAGATGTTCGTAGAGTCGCGACAATACACTTGCGCTAGGTTGTCCACAAAGTTGTTATGGAAGATCATGTTATTTGATGATCCGTCAAAAGATGCGCCACGATTATTGCCTGCAATGTTGTTGCCATAGAGGTTGTTGTCTAAGGATTGAAAGGACCCGATACCGTCATGCTGGTTTCCAGTTATGTTGTTTCGTGTGATTGTGTTGTTGGAGGATTCGTGGAGCCAGATACCATAGGCATCGTTGGTCAAATTATTCAGAAGAATGGTGTTGTATGACGATTGGTTAACGTAAATCCCATAATAGTTGTTGATCATTCTGTTTTCAAAGATCCTGTTGTTGACGGAACCATTAGTCAGCGTAAAACCAGTGTCGTTACTTGTTATGTTGTTTTGAGCGATCGTGTTGTTGGAGGATTCGTGGAGCCAGATACCATAGGCGTTATAGGTAATGTTGTTCATCGTGATTGTTGAGTTCATCGTATAAGCAAGTAGTACGCCTTCTTGGTTCTTTGTGAGGTTCAGGTCGCGGACGGTTATTCCTGTGCAGTTTATGAGAGTCACAAATCCAGCGTCCAGGGGGACAGTCAGACCTCGCTTGCCAATCCAGTAATAGATCGCTTTGCCGTCAACTGTGTTTGAAGGATCGACATCATTGTTGAAATGTGAACGATTCGAACCCCAAACTCTGATGTTAAACTCGTTCTTGGTCATGGTGTTGAGTCTCAGAACGTTGTTCGACGAAAGCGAAAGCGACATGCCTTCCTGGTTTTCCGTCGCAGTGTTTTCCTGAATCGTGTTGTTGTTGGAAGAAAGGAAGATGGAGATGCCGTGTTTGTTGTGGGCCACGCGGTTCGCAGACACGTTGTTGTGTGAAGAGTAGTCAAGGTATATGCCATAATCGCTGCCGGTGACTATGTTCCCGCAGATGCTATTGTTTAAGGATTCAGAGGAGCTGATGCCATCGTAATCGCTTTCGGTTATGTTGTTGTTGGCAATTGTGTTCTGGTTGGAGGAGCGGTAGAGAACAATACCATTCGAGTTGCCTGTAATGTCGTTGTCATGAATGTTTATCGCGGAAGATTTGTACAGGTAAATGCCTCGAACAAAACCAGTTATCTTTGTGTTTCTGATTGTTACGTTGTTCCTCTCTGACAAGTCTATTCCGTAGAAGCTTCCTGTTCCTTCTAAGCTGTAGTCAGCTCCGTCGATGACAATACTGTCGCGCTCAACAACAATCCTGCCCTCGATGTTGTCAGTGAAGGTGTAGGTGACATTGCGAGTGTTCAGAATGGCGGTATCCGCCGGGTCAACGCTTCCATTAGATCGGATGTAAATGATCTCACTTGCATCAGATGGTCTTATGACCTCCCCTAATATCGAGAGCAACAAGAGCGTTGGCATCAGAATCAACCAAGCCGTCTTTCTCATAGCCAGTCAGCTCATTGTTGAGATCTCCTTGTTATATAAAATCTGTCCAACTCTACCTCAGCCTGTGCAGCGTCATCAGGGACCAAGAGAGAAAGCGCGTTCTATATTTCGATGGTTGTTGCATTTGCCAGAACAAAAATGTCTCTCAAGTCACGTACTTGAGCTGAAATCAACATTGGATCGTTGCGTGTTTGGGTTTCAGCGACAAACGACAAGAAGTAGGTGCCGTTGCCGTAGTCAGTTATGCTTGGTGAATCAGCTCTTATCCAATTCTGAGTCGACAAATCTCCATCGTCTTCGAAGAACAATGTGACGTTCTTGGCCAAGGCGGGTTCTCCCTCATTGAGAATTCTGCAGGTTACGTTCACCTGTTTCTTCAGTTCCATTCCTTCGCCTTCCAGTTTTCTGTACATGCCGTCCACAACATATACTGAGGTAGTCACGTTTTCATAGTATTCCGTTTGAGCAGTCGCTTGCATTCCAGACAGGTTTAAAGAGAAGTTAACGAACGCTCCAGAAACGCCTATCCCATCCGTCCCAGACCAGTCAATCCATAAACCTGACGTGTAGGGCGGTGTGTCTCTTCCTGTGAAGTTCAGCAGGCTCTTCACGCCTAGACGTTGATTCCAAACGAACGAACCCCACCTAGCGAGGTTAGTCGCCAGAGTCAGGTTTGACCCTCCTTGAGATATGTTGGCGAGAGAACCGATCACAACATGCCTGGAGCCCCGTTCAATGGCGAAGATGGAATCGCCTAAAGAGTCCGATTCGATCCTGTAGATGATTTTTCCAACCTCAAAAATGTACAGCTCCGCAGACAACAAAAGAAAAGCCATGATGAAAGCTGCAATCAGAAGAACCTGACCAGAATTCCTTCTCTTGGGCACATCCATCAGTTTGACCACCCCAGCTGCAAACGTAGAATGAAAAATTGAACGGTTGTGTTTTGGCTCGCACAAACATAGTCTACCAGAACTACTTCGTGACCCAGATTCGCATTTTGAATAGCTTGAGAGTTCAATTTGTTCAAATCTTCATCGTAGACTGTGAGGTTAAATGAAACATCGATCGGCAGCAAAATGTCGAGAGACTGCTTGATAGCAGTCCAGTTGCCGTAGGCAATCAGCTTTCCAAGCTCACCATTAGTGTCCAACTTGATCAAAGCTTCCCGTCCGAAGTCGGCCAAGGATTTTGGCTTCACAAGATCTGGAGAAGATGGAAATATGACCGAACTAATCGCTACCGCGGAAAATATGATTGCGATTGCCAAAAAGGCTTCAATGATGTTGATTTGTCCTCTATTGTCAAACATCTAAGCAGTTCCTCCCCATCGTGTTACAATCTGGTAGAGCGCAAAGCCGAGGGTTACAATGCGGCTTTGTGAAACAACTATGGTTCCAGCGATGCTTTGGTCAAAATCCACGCCTATCTGCAGAGGCAATTGAGGATATGCAACCCACTCGGCGAAGGAGGAGGAACCCTGAAGTCCCGTGAGTACGATTATCATTGCACTTGAATCCATCAGGCTGGGAATGTCATATTCTGCGCTCTGATCCCCTTGAACTCCTTTGGACAAACTGAAATTGTAGTTGAATGAGAAGACTTGTGCCGTCCAGATTTCCGTGCTAGGGTACGTGAACGACGCGTTCAAGATATGGTTTAGGGGGCTAAGGTTCAAGAAGGTCCTGTTGGGATGATAAGAGGGCGAGTTGTGAGCAAAAGCATAGACACTGAAGGAGACGATCTGTTGATTTGCCTTCGCTTTGGCGAAGACCAGGAGCAGGGTTGTGCCATTTACTGAGTTAGGGACGTTGAAAACTAGTGAGCCGACCCCATCAGAAGAGGTTGAAGACTTGGCGCTTTCCACGAAATATTCGATAACGACATAGCCGCTCAAGTCGGCAGAAACCGGCAGTCCAGATTTTCTTGCCTCAACTTCAAACTCGTAGGTTGTTTGCCCTCCTTGCGTTTGATTGGACACGAGACCGATTGACAGGTCAAACAAGGTTCTCATTTCGATCTGAAAGGCAACATCCGCGACGCCGAAGGATTGCCAGAGTTCGGAGTAGGTGAACGAAAAAGCGTTCTCACTATTCAGACGTGAGATTTTGTCGATGTCGAGTTCATACGGGTGAGAAGCAGCTGTCTTGGCCAAGCCCAAACTGGATGGTGTGATCTGCCGCGTTTGCCCCCAGTTTGATGGTGTCCCAGTGTGAAGAAGCAGGTATGAAGCAAGCGACTGGAAGCGTTCGGCATCATTTTGATGAGACAAATCCTGCAAGTAGGGAGCCACTTGCTTGGATGTTCCCGCCATCACTGACAAAACAAGTATAATCATTATCGAACACGCGAGAAAAGTGTCAACGGAGGATGCCGGCAACGGAGGACCCTCCTACGCTGATCCCAACGTGTACAGACCCGCTAAGAAATGCTGAGAGAGCACAAGTGAAACATAAGCAGTGGCCGCTAGCATTGAGGAGTACTTGAACCCTGCCGCAAACGTGCCTTCATTAATCTTGCCGATAAAAAACCCAGACATCCAGCACTGAAGGATTATCCCAATTGAAAAGAGAGTAATCTGCTGTTGCATGACTTCAAATGATGGTTGAGCCATACCTGGAAGCGAAACCTGAGCGAGAACGTATATGGTCAAAGCCACAATCGTGGTCGTCAAGGCTATCAGAACGCTCCAGATGAAAGCCAAGATAATATAGGGCCTAAGCAGCGATCGCTTGTTTACCTCGATGTCCCTGTTTTTCTCCGAGTAGTCAGAAAGGATTTCCAGCGCATTGGCAGATCCCCCTCCTACTTGAATCGTTTCCACCAGGATAAAAAAATGGACGAGCACAGGCCAGCTCTGAATCTTCCTTCGAATATTCGCGAAGATCTTCTTCAGAGCAACTCCCCACTCTATTTGACTCCTAATGCGTTCCAAAAGCTCAGAGAATCTTCCGTACCCTCTTCGCTTTGACGCATGAATGATACTCTTTACAGGAGATAAGCCGATCTTCCGTGCCTCTGTAACGTCTCGTAAAAAGCTCGGCATGCCATCTTCTGCGGCTAGATTCACAACTGCAATCTTATGATAAGCCAGAGCGGAAGGGACAGAAACAGCTATCAAGCAGATTGTGACGATCGCCGGCAGATTAACTATTTCAGTTATGAAGCGTACTTGAGGCACAAAAAGAACTAGTGAAAGGAACGCTGAAGCGGAGACAACAGGAACGATTATTTTGCGATATACAGCAACGAGAGAAATGAAGTTGCTCTTTCGGGCTTTGTGAGCAGCAATCATGAACATAACTGAAATCGAAGGCATGATCACAAATATCAAGACGTAAACGAATGGTTGAGGAGCACTTGACGTGGCAGCACCAGACAGCGAGAGTTCGAAGATCGAAGTCGAAGATATCACGACGTACAGGATATACGTGCAAAGCGTCACTATCAACATGACAGCATAAGCCTCAACTAGCGTTCCCAGTTTCTCGATTGATCGTGTTGCGGACGCGCTCTGGACTTCTAAGATTGACCGTAACTTGCTCTTCAGAAAGCTGACAACGTTGCCTCCGCTTCGAACCGAAGATACAAACCCGGCTAGGAAGTCTTGATAGGTTTTCGAAGTGGCTTCGTCAGCCTTTCTATGCATGACAGTCAAAGGGTCGTATCCTAAGACTTCTACTTGGCGAACTATGTCTTCAGCGTCTTTCTGGATTCCAGGCAAGAGATGAACGTCACGCATTTTTTTCCAACTCTCATACATGGTGACGCCGCTTGCAGCCAAGGTGGTAAACATCATCACTGCAAAGGGTAGCTCTCGGTCAATTTCACCATGTTTTCGTCCCGAAAACAGGTCGAGCATCCGACCGAAGATCTTGCCTGCGCCCCCCGTTTTCAACAAAGCTATCACCGTTCGAGACTGTTGGACGGTTCAAAATGCAAGACGCTTGGATTGTGATAGTACTTGCTTAGGACCCGGTTGACACTTCGATAGTCTCTTATGTTGTGCTCCACCATACTTAGTAACACTTTCTTGCGGTATTCAAACTCATCAATCAACCGCTCTAGAGACGTGTCCAGCCTCTTGGCCACGCGTTTGAACAGGATGCTTTCTTCTAGTTTTTCTCCGAAAATGTCGGTTGAAGCATTCCAATCAAACACGTTAACCGTCGAATTGGCGTTTTTTATTTCAGAGACTTGCACAAACTTTCTACTTGATAATTTTCTGCCCGAATCCAGGAAAACCGGCGTTCGTACATGTCTCACAACAATTACGCAGTTCATTAGCGTTATAATCGATTCGGGAATATTCATTGGAGGCTGCGTTAGCCTCTTGACGGCAGTTTCAACATCATCAGCGTGCATTGTGCAGAGTCCCCCGTGCCCTGTCCCGAGTGCTTGAAAAAGCACGTAGGCTTCTTCTCCCCGTATTTCGCCCACAATAATTAGATCTGGGCGATGTCTTACTGCTGATTTGATGAGATCATAGAGAGCTATTTCACCTTCCCTTTCGGCTCCAAAACCTGATCGTGCGATTGTTGAGGTCCAGTTTTCATGCGGTAGATTGATCTCGGCCACTTCTTCAACTGTGATTAGCTTGTAGCTGGGGCGAATCAAGCACGCAATTGCGTTTAGTGCCGTGGTTTTGCCAGCACCCGTAGCTCCTACGATCATAATCGGCATCTTGTTTTCGACCAGAAGCCACAGATAAGCTGCCATAGATTCATTCAGCGTCTCGTTCGCAATTAAATCAACAATAGTAAAGGGGTCTTTGCGGAATTTCCTTATAGTGAAACTAGTTCCTGACGGAGTCGTTTCTTTTCCATATGACACGGCCAAACGATGCTTGCCGGGCAAGGTTACGTCTACGATTGGAAAAGCAATGCTTACGTGCTTTCCAGCTTTGTGGACAATTTTCATGACAAAATCATTTAGCTCTTCTTCCGCACTGAAGAAAGTGTTGGTTTTAATGTTCTCGTGAATCCTGTGCCACAGAAAGATTGGCTTGTTGATGCCGCCGCAACTTATGTCCTCAACGTACGGGTCATGCATTAATGGATCAATCCTTCCATAGCCTACGATGTTTCGTTCCAAGTAGTACTGGATTTTCCGGGTGCCGATCGGTGAGACTCCCATAAATGCCCTAGGATGATTGGAGGCGATTATCGGCAGCTGCCGATGAAAAGATGTGTCTAGACTCTCATCTCCGTCGGGCGCTTTCAGTTCATATTCTAACACGTTTCGCATGCGTTCGTAGGCGGCTCTTTCCTCTTTTTCCAGCGGAAGCTCATCAACTATGTAGAAGAGCTCAGCAGTTACCTCGTTTTGGACGATTGACGCGTAGGAGAACGGTGGTTTCAAAGGATAAGTTTCTATTTCACTGTATCCTTCTGGTGGTCCATGGCGCTTGAGACCCAGGTGACCGACTAGAGCTTCCATTGAAGGCTCAGCGGAAGAATCTTCCGTCGGCTGTTGATTTCCTTTCTTTGGGTTTGCCTTGAACTTCATTGTTCTAGCCTCCTATGGAACTGAGATTAAGCTGAGGAGTTGAACCGTTCATGTAGGATTCTAGAATTGCCGGTCCGTATCCTCCGACAAAATGGCCTGATGCGGAAGTTCCTTGAGGAAGGAAGACCCGGTAGCTTGCTGCTTCCTCACTCTTTTGACCCAGTGAACCTTCCAACCATGCGGCCGACGAGTCGCTGCAGGCGCGTAGCCAGTATTGATGAGAGCCGATTGTTGTAGGTAGTTGGAGAAAAACCTTTGTTGAGGAGTTGGTTGTGGTGGCTATCGTTAGAAGTTCATTTCCTTTTGACGCGAGATGATTGAGCAGGTTTCTCAGCTGCTCCGCTTCAGGGATGGCTCTGAGTGAGGTGGTGTAGGCGTTGAGTGTGGCTATTAGAATGGTGCTGACGGCAGCTAGCGCAACGAAAGTGTAGATGTGGCCGGAGACAATTGAGGGCATACACTTACCACCGTAGGGTTTCCATCTTCACGTGGCAAATTATGGTCTCTAGGTTGACTATGGCGCCTTGCGGGCTACCTGCGATAGGTAAGGAGACTTCATCACTACGTCCATCGAGACTTGCCTTTATTAGAAGAGATGTTATTGGGTTGGAGAAGTTGTAGCTTTGCCAATTGGAAGCGATGCCCAGGCAAGACGCTTTGAGACGGAAGCTTCCGAGTTGCGTTACGCTCTGCGAGGAATTGAAGTTGACAATACGGACCCGCAGGTTGTTGATGGGTTTTCCATCGCTTGCACCAGTGACCGCGGAGCTGACTGAAGGTCGATATGAAAGCGCTATTTCGTGATGGTTTTCTATGTTCTGGGAAACGCTAAGTTGAGTCGTCGTGAACCAGCTTTGGTTGACAATGGCACGGTTGTCTCCAACCAGGAAGAAGCTGTTTTGTGTCTCTGAAGAGGGTAATTGGTATACGATCTTCCCGATCGAGCTGTTGAAAAAGACAACCTTAAAGGAAGAATCGTCTGTGAAATTCAGCACGAGTCTTCTCGCTATTGGTTCAACTTGGAACTCTCCTCCGAAATTTCCGAACTCATAAGAATGGGAAGATCCAGGAGACCATGCCACAAAACTAACGATCTTTTCCAATGAGAGCATTTCTTGCTCTGCACCTGAGGCTTTGAATGCTTGGGTTTTCATATTAATTCTGATGATTGAAAAATAGTAGGTGGCAGAAATCAGAACAATCAACGAAACGAAAAGCATCAGAAAAGTGACAGGAAGACTCATCCCTCGCTGAGAAGACAGCAAGCTTGGTGAATCTTCCGTTCGTTTGTTTTCTTTCATTCAACGCACTCAGCTTCGGTGATGAGGACGAGAGAAATCCAGTTAGGTTAAGTGACTGGTCTTTCTCTCCTTTTCCATTCGAATGATTTCTGTTAGGACAAGGGTTAAGATGATTTGTGTGTAGAACAATACTACACATTTGAGTACCCATGCGTAGTCTAGACTGCAACAAATAGTTGAAAAAAAATGGAAAAAAGAAAAAGGGGAGGGCTGCTTCTCTAAGAAGCGGCTTCGACGTTTGACTCTTTGTAGTATTGAGCGTTTGCAGTAAAGATGGTCACGCCTAGAGTTACGCCGATGTCGTTGACTGACAAGCTGTCAGGATTCGTCATGTAGACAATCATGCTCCAGCCGGATTTGAGAATCATGTCGTTTCCAGCTGTACCTTGACTTAGTCCGTAAGTTGCTGTTCCCAGTGTCACGGTTAGACCCGTCAAATTGCCGCTCGCATTTGGGGTGACATAAGTTAAGTCAGGTGAAATTGCATCCTGTGTCTTGTTGTAGTAAACTGTATCCCATTCGCTTTGTTGGCCGCGCACAGCGATTTTGTCTAAGACCAGGTCACGTCCACCGGTGTTTATGATGAGGAAAGCAGCTTCGCTGAAGGTCGTTCCATTGTGCCAGAAGTGCAGTTTGGTCACTTGAATACTCTCTTCTTGGACCCTAGTCGTCGTCACATTGATCGCGTAGAAAGTAACGACAGTCGCCAGCAGCACAGAAACCACCAGGATTATCAATGTCGTCACAACGGTGCTGAGCCCTTTTCTACTCTTTAAGAGACTTTTCATTTTTTTCTCTCCGTTTGACGGCGAGAGTTGTGCATCTTAAGACATAAGATAATTTGTGTGTAGAACAATACTACACATTCAAAGACGAGTTCACATTCTATACCTAGCGGAAGTAGCCTGACCAACTTCTGAAGAAACCAAAGAAAAAAGAGAAGGTAAGTTAGATCGAAGCTTCCACGTTTGTCTCTTTGTAGTATTGGGCGTTCGCAGTGAAAAGGGTCACACCTACGGTAACACCTATGTCGCTCACCGATATGCTGTCAGGATCTGTAACGTAGACAATCAAACTCCATCCGGACTTCAAGATGAGATCGCTGCTTGCTTGAACGAGGGTGTAGGTTGTGGTATCGAGGGTGACAGTTCCCCCTAGAAGCGTGCCGTTTGGGTTTGGAGCGACATAATACAAGTCGGGCGAAATCGCATCGTTAGTTTTGTTGTAGTAAACCATTGACCATGGTGATTCTTGGCCGCGCACAGCGATTTTGTCTATGACAAGGTCTCGGCCACCAGTGTTGATTACTAGAAATGCGGCTTCTGAATAGGTTGTGCCGTTGTGCCAGAGATGTTGTTTATAGATCTGCAAGCTTTCTTCTTGAACCCTAGTCGTCGTCACATTGATCGCGTAGAAAGTAACGACAGTCGCTAACAAAACAGCGACTACTAGAATGATCAAGGTAGTTACAACAGTGCTCAGTGCTTTCCGGTCTTTCATGAACCGTTTCATCGATTGTTCACCTCGAATTTCTTTCTAATGAAGGAAAGAATGAAGTGAAGTAATAGAATTCGTATGTAGTAGCCTGCTACACACAAAGAACGAGCTGCAACCTAGATGAAGAGGACGATGAATTCAGGGGTGGATTCAGTGAGGTCTATCTTTTCAGTTCAACTTCCATCTTCGTACTCCATAGTTCAGTGAAGAGCGTACTCAGGATCTTGATGAAAGCGTCATAGTTTGTCCACAAAGCTGCAATCCTTTCCTTTTTCTTCTCGATATCCGACTTCTGCACATTGTTTCTTTGTATTGACAGAAGAAGTTCCTCTTGATCAACCACAATGAAACTTGGAAGATCAATTGAATATGTGCATTTAACATCGGGTAGCTGTAGTTTTCTCAAGAAGAAACGGCTCTTGGGTGAATCGCTCGTCAATAGCCGAACTGTCAGGTCCCGTTTTGCGATTTTCTCCAGTTTATCCAAGAATCCAGAATGGTAAAAACATGAGATGTCTGAATCACAAAGGAACACCCAGATTTCATCTTTCGTCTTTGCCGAGATCTCTTCAGCCTTTAAGTTGACTTGCTCCTCACCCTCCAATATTTGAAAAATCTCTCTTTTCACAAATTTGCCCTTTAGTTTCGGGAGGGAAACCCACAAGTCGACAAGGTCCTTTTTCTTCCTTTCAAGACTCTGTAGTTTGAGTTTCTTGCTTCCTATTAGACGATCCAACGTCTTCTCGAAAGGCGTTCCTACAAATTTGAGTGGCTTCTCGAAGACTGAGGACACCAATCCGATCTTTTCGAGGTCGCGCAGAATTCTGTATGTTTCAGTTCGGTGCAAAGAAATAGCCTCAGAAATCTCGCTGGCCTTGCGCATTCCGGTTCTCGCAAGATAAATGTAGACCCTGATCTCGTTTTTCGAGAGCCCAAGTTTTTGAAGCGTGTTTCCGATTGCTTCAAGACCCTGTAGAGGACCTTTGTCATTCATTATGAACTTGTACAGTTTTGCTTTCTCATCATACAGTTTTACAACTGTTTCGGGCTTTTTGGTGAGAGTCTCCATAAGCGTTAACATTCCATGTTTGGATCTGATTCTAGGTGAATTGAAAGCGAATATCGACTAGGCATATATTTTATTCTTCTGAATTCTGAATTCATATCCGAAATCAAGCTTTTCAAAATTGGCGAGTGTGTAGCGCAAGATTATATACAAATTCTCTTATTGCATCGTCATTCTAATTGTGTGCAGTCTCAGAACATTCAGCAACCTTCTAGAGGCAAGGTAATGGAAAAAGGCAAATCTGAAGAAAAGAGAGAAGAAGAACCTCGGAGTGGACTCGACGATGTTGGAAGGTCTAGGAACTGAAATTCGGAGTTTTCATTCGTTGCGAGACTTGCGCGAAAGCATTGAGGAAGAGATTGATCAGTATGAAGCTGTTGTCGATGAATACAGTCAGTGGTTAGGGTCTTTTCTCAGAGATTTGGAAGAGACACAAGGCAATGAGGAGTGGTTCAAAAGGGTCTCATCATTTCAAAGACCTTTAAAGGAGAAAACCAAAAGGAAGAGCAAGAAAGACATCAAGGGAGAAAAGAGAAAGAAAGCAGGCACATCTACAGAATGGATCGCCTACAAGGGTCTTATGCTAGGCGCGAGTGAGCAAGGAGAAGCAGAAATACTGTTTGATGCCATAGAGGAGCTAAATAAAAAGAGTGAACAACTTCGCAAGGTCAAAAGCGCACTAGAAAATCTGGAAAAATCAACGCTTGGCAAAGATATGATCTACATTACTTATGTTCACGATGGAGTACCAGAAAAAATAGTCTTGCGTCATAAAAAGGACAAGGAATTCGCAGAAAAACTGAATTTCGCCGCAGACTTTTCCGTGTTGAAACAAGCCTATGGAACATAATCCGCCCCTCTTGCCGGTTCTGGACGGAGAAAGAAGTCGCATCTGTGCCTTTTTCCCAGGCGTTCAGTTAGGTACGGCGTATTCAGGAATTCATCGAGTGCCCATCTGATTTCTCAGCTTCTTTTGCCCGCGCAATGTGTGTAGTATAGTGTTACACACAAAGTAACTTTGCTTCTGACTTTTGAGGTTTGTTTGGAGGGTTGTGGAAAAGAGAGATCACATTTTGAGTCGCTGTTGGGGAGTGTATCAGAGATCGAGTCTTCGATGAATTGGGTAGACGTTTCAGTCTCGGTGGAAATAGCGAATGTGTCAGGGATTAAGCTGGCTGATAGCGTGGGAACGGAGTCGGTGAGGTTTGATGTCAGTGCCAAGCTGGAAGAAAAGGAGCGGCGAAGCGGGAAAGTTAGAGTTCTGTTTGCGCTGACTGTGCGGACTAAACCTAGTGTTGTGAAATACGAGGTTGGAGGTAGTGCTGTTTTGACCGGTAAAGATGCGCTGATTAGTAAGATGTTGGAAGTAGACCCAGAGAGTAAAGTGCCTTTTGTCTTTCACCGTGTGTATCAGCGTGTTTTTACGGCGGTTTATATGCTTGCTTCACTAATGAACACAATTTACCCGCCAGCCGATCTGCTTTCCTCTGGTGAACAAGGTATACCTGTCAAGAGTTTGACCGATAGAGGGAAAGCTAACTTATCTAGTCCTTCCAACACAGTTGAAGCAGATGAAACAATTAGGACGACAGAGGCAACTGCAACATACGAAGGAGTGACAACTGAGCGGGTGAAAACACCGGAATACACGGTTAAGCGTGAAGAATTACTGGCTCGGCAAACAGAAGATTCGGTCACCTAGATTGCGCAAAAGCCATCTCGCCTATTTTTGATCCAGTCTCTTTTCGAAACGTCATTTACTGGTCGGGAAAACTTCGGAGTTGAAAAACCAGACAAGAAATGCTTCTGAGCGTCGGCTCAAGTATTGGAAGCACAGACCCTAAACAAGCAATGCTTAAATTTTGTTTACGTTTGATTGTTTTCTTGATGCGGCGGTAGCCAAGCCAGGTCAAAGGCGGAGGACTCAAGATCGGCGATGGCCACTAATGAGCTATCCTCTCCCGTAGGGGTTCGCCGGTTCGAATCCGGCCCGCCGCACTGAAGTTTCTAATTGCTTTTGGCTTATTCGTTGCCAAGAAAGACATAGCTTGACGAATCATCAGTATAGGTGACTGTCTGAGTTTGAATTTGCGTGCAAGGACTCTGCTGTGTTTCAGGTTTATGCCGCTTCTAGCATCAAACAGTCGCTGATCACATAAGAGAGAAAAACTGAGGCTGACAGTCTCTTCCTGCCCGCAAGAAGCGGAAGGTCTTTGGAACAATTAATCATAATAGGCAGACAGCTTAATTATGTGTGTTCGTAACTGTGTAGGGTGAAGGACAAAGGAATGCCTAGAGATCCTGTCTGCGGTATGATTCTGGACGAAAGGACGTCCAAATTCAAGATTAAGCATGAAGGAGAAACGTATTATTTCTGCAGTGTGAAATGCAAGAAGAGATTCAAAAGGAACCGAAGGAAATTCGTCAAGTAGATTATGTTTGCCGGGTGCTTAGTATCTTCTGCGTTGTTGGTAGCCTCTTCTTTCGCCATATCTTCTTCGGCCGTATCTTGGTTGCCGATCAGATCGGTAGCGTCTTTCTTGTTCGTATCGTTTATCAGATAGATTGTTTTCTGTATTCACTTCTGGAATAGGGGATTCTTCTAGGAGTTCGAAGCTGCCGTATCTTCCTATGTTTAGGCGCATGTTTCCTCTGAACAAGTTCACGTAGCCATTAGTGATGCTTATCGTGGCTTCTTCATTGATCTTGTCTATGTTGTCATCCCAAAGCGTCAGGAATACACATCCTGTTTCATCTCCGACCAAAGCATCAGCAACTCTGCGTACAGAATAGTCTCTTCCTGTGACGTTCCTGACTGGACTCTTCGACACTACCTTAACAATCGTGTTCACTTCTCTCGAACTTGGAGTTAACTTCTCCACTTTAACTAGCTCTTTACTTTCTGATGTTTCTTCGCTTGACATGTATCTTACACTCGTTTCAGTTCGTCATCTTCATTAGAAACATAGTTTTTAAGCATTGCTATACAAATGTTTCAACCACGCAGTTTGGAGGTGGTAGACTCTCGCCTATATCGATGACCTGAGCAAATGAAGATATATCTAAGTCAGGAAAGCAATCGACTCATGAAAATGATCATATGGCTGATTGCTTGGAAGCATCTGATGAAAAGGCTTTCGCTGTGTTTTGAAGTTCCTTTGTGACTAGTGACATGAACTTAACACGTGATTCGATGCTCTGTCTATGTGACATGACGAGTTTCTTTAATCTGGGAATCACATCATAGGTAATATTGATAAGAAGTTCACGATGCTTCTGTTCTTTCAAGTCTATCAGTCTCATTTTGCCATTGGGGTAAAGGATGAGAAGTTGACCAGTGAGATCCAAACTCGCGTGGCTTGCATTTCCCAATTCTTTTGGCAACAGAGCAGTTGAAACAGGCAGAGTTCGAGCAAAAGGTTTTATAATTTTGTGGATAGCCACGAAAAACTCCTTGACAAGCACGTTTTCTTCTGCGACAAGTTCAGAGATCTGACCTGTTTCTTCACGTATCTCGTTAAGCATTTCGAAAGGATCATTGAAGCTCTTCTTCTCAATTTCGGGGACTGCCCTTTCTTCCACTTGGAAATCTCTTGAATGTTTTTCTCCCTCGAAAACCTGTTCGTGACTCATGAGTATCCTCTTGAAGTTCAACTGAAAGAGAGTTAAAAGATTTGTATGTCGCACGATTCTTCGCACATCTTCAACGTCTACGCGCATAGGTCTTCGCAGGAAGCATGTCACGTGAAGCAGTCGCTTGGCCCTAGCTTGCTCAAGCTATGTTAGTGGTGGGAGTAATTTAAAGTCGTAAGTCGCACGACATAATATTTATATCGTTTCCACACCATAGGTTTTGATGAGGCCGAAATCTTGTCTCTTCAGACCCGAGGTCCAACCTCAACGGACGACGAAGTGATACACGTTAGGAAAAATGGTGCCAGAATCAGCGTTCAATTGAACAAGAAACAGAGAGAGGCAAGGTCATCGATCAGTGATTTGTATAATGTTGATCTCAAGAAATATGATCTTCATCCAGCCTATGAATTCCCTGAGAACGTGAGAGGCTTAATTCCGGAGGGCACGCCACCGTACATCCAAGGTGAGCATGATTACGTTAAGCAAATAGTAAGAGCACTCTACTATTTCAAACAGTGTGCGCTGATTGGCCCATCTGGAACCGGAAAGACCCACATTGCCTACCTTGTCGCTGAACTCACAGGGCTGCCTATGTTTGAGGTGAACTGTGGTCTTCAAACATCGTCATACGATCTAATAGGACGATATATCGGGCTAGGTAAAGAGAATTGGATTGATGGACCGCTGGTTTCTTGGCTCAGAAACGGAGGTCTAATGTATTTGGATGAAGCTAACATGATGAAACAGGATGTCGCAACCAGACTAAACCCTGTCCTTGACACAAGAGGACACATGGTAATCACGGAAAAAGACGGTGAAATCGTCAAACGTCATCAATTTGGATATCTAATCATTACCATGAACCCATTCTCAGCCGAGTTCGCGGGAACCAAACCCATGAACGCAGCCTTCAGAAGACGTATGAGTGTTTGGATAGGATTTGACTATCCGAGTGTTGGAGATAGAGTTCTCCCTGAAGAGGCGCAGCTGATAGCAAGAAAAGGCGTAGATGAGAACACGGCGTTTGAAATTCTCAGAGTCGGAGCAGAAATGCGGAGGCAGTACAAAGCAGGGGACTTGCCCTATGGTCCCTCACTTGGGGATTTAATGCACTGGGCAGTTCTGATTAGTGATGGTCTTGATCCCCTAGCAGCGGCAGAAGAAACCATAATAGCTTTGACCAGCGACAACATCGAAGTGCAGGGTGATGTAAGAAGAGTCATCGAGAGTGTGTTCAAGAGCAGATAGCCGGTGATCGGTTTCAGTCAAGCACAATGCGGTGATCCGTGTGGGCTACTTCGAATATGCTTGGTCCTTGTTTTTCGAAAAGGATAAGTTCAAAACGAAGTTGCTTATTGACCCAGAACTCGATCAGCCAATTTTATCTCGTGACGAAATCGGCTTTGTCATAGTTTTACCGGAGCCCATTTTACATCAAGAGGAGGAAACAATTTCATTCTTGGGATATCAGTTTCCAGAAGGACCCAAGGGGAAGCTGCAAGCTGTCAAACTCTTCAAAGCATGTGTTTTTCATCTCAGTGCACACGTCACAATCTCAGATTCTGAAGTATACGCCAAATGGGAGAAGCAGAAGGATACTCGTCTTGCAAAGTTTGCAGAATCACTGGTTGAAGATAGTAGGGTCAAAGCGTATATTTCGGCACGTCATCCGGACAAACTTAGAGAAATAGCTTTCGCCAACTCTCTTGCTTTCACGAGATCGAGGTCTCTTAGAAGAATTTGGAACCCAGCAACTAGAGTTATGACTGCCTTGTTGATGCAATTGAATGTAGGCCTGACCAAAGGTGATGTGAGTACAGAGGAGTGGGAAACAATTAACAGAGTGATAAGTAGCCTCTTGCTGCTGAAGACCACATCCAGCGAGCCTCTCGCAAGTCGCCGTTTGAATAACGACAACGCGAGAGTAGAAGTTACAGACGAGATTTATAGTGCTCTTGAATGTTACGGACCAATACTAGAAGTTCCAGCTCTTCCCCATACAGAAAAATTGACACACTGCTCCTTCTTCCCTAAATATCGAGTTCAACATGACGACGGAGTTGGAGAGATTTTCAGCAAGAGCCTTGCAACATTAGGAGAAGCTTCAGCAGGTGATACGCAAAATAGATTCGAAGAGAAGGCAGTTGAGGCGGAGGCGTTTCAGGTTTACAATTCTTGGTCCAACGAAAAGGCCAAGGAGAAGAAAATTCTTGGCAGGTATGAAGAACTTGTTCTTTCAACTAGATTCAAGTCAATCGCTTTTCCAGGTGAAGATTACACGGAATATCTTAGAGCGCGAGCAGAGACCAAGAGCGAAACAAGGAGACTAATCAGCAGCCTCATGGTTGGATTTGACGCTCTGGACGAGGACCCGAGAAAGCTGTTCGGGATACTCGATCTCCAAGAGATTATACAAGTCATGGCCAGCAAGAACCCGAGGAAGGACGTTTTCATGCGAGACGAAAATATAGGCAAGAGCTATGCTTGGATCACCCTTCTCGATACGAGCAGAAGCATGAGTCCGATCAGCAACGAGGTTCAGAACCTGAGCATATGTCTAGCTGAAACCGCAAAGGAGCTACTGATAGATTCTTCTTCGTGGGGAATCTACGCATTTAACGAAAGATTCCTCATTTTGAAGGATCCGACAGAAAGATATGGTCCCAGAACAAAAGCAAGGATTGGAGCACTAAAATTCAAAGGTCCCACATACATGCCCGATGCTCTTCATCTTGCCGGAGAAATCTTGAAGAAGAGAAGTGAAAATCTCAGGCTAGTAACTATTCTGTCGGATGGATGGCCTTATGGCTACTCAAAAATAGCTAATGCCCTTTTGAAAACTCTCAAGTCTCTCAAGAAATCCGGCATAGTTGTCATCGGAATAGGAGTTAAAACTAATAGAATGGGAAATTTCTTCAGAGTAAATTGCAGAGTCAAAGATCTCAGGGACATGACAAAGAAATTCTCAAGCTTGTTTCTGGAAGCTAGCCGGAGTGCGGTTGGTCTTTAGGAAAGGGATGCCTTGAGAAAAGACTGCATGCAAACGTCGAGTCCTCGATGTGAGAGATAATAAGAGATACTCCGTTCTTCTCAAAGGGCGTCGTTAATGTTTATATATATTGACCGGTAGTTGTCATTCTGGACGCTAATGAAATGAAGCTATCAAAAGAGATAAGAACCTACTGCGCAACCTGCAAAAAGCACACAGTTCACACAACAAGCGTAGTCAGCGTAAGCCGCAAAAGAGGCAAAATGTCAATAGGTGAAAGACAAAAATCTCGCGAAGCACGAGGACATGGAGGCCACGGAAAGTTCTCCAAAGTGCCAGTCAGCAGAATGGCAAGAAGATCCAAAACAACACGGAAAATTCCAATAAAGCTAGCATGCAAAGAATGTGGAAAAGCCAGCCAGCGGTCGATAGGACGCATGAAGAAAACAGAAATCAAAAGATAGTCTTTAGAATGTAGTCGCTTCAAACTGTCTTTTTGGCTGACTTCTTTGAAAACACTAGAAGAAGAATCCTTGCATAGACGACGAACACAGAGGATTTCTATAGCCCTACCGGCTTCCTTTGTTTCGGATATTCCTCACTTAAGAGAAAAAACATTCAGAGTGGGTCTAGTCGGACGCGCAGCAGCAATCTTCCGAATAGATGAGGTTATTGTCTACCCTGATTTGCTGAAAATCGACCAAACCAGAGACGTTGAACTGATCGTTTTGATTCTCTCTTACATGGAGACCCCGCAATATTTGCGCAAGAGATTGTTTAAGATTAGGTCGGAACTACGCTTTGCTGGTGTCTTACCTCCCCTACGTACGCCTCACCATCCAATAATCAACCGTTTGAAGAAGCTTGACCTTGGAGAATACCGTGAAGGAGTTGTTGTCTCTTCTTCAGCTAAAGGGTCGTTCGTGGATGTTGGCGTGGAACGCTTGGCATTGGTACAAGGAAAGCAGCTACCACTAAATACCCGAGTAACCGTGGAAATCACTCGACTTCAAAAGCAATTTTCAGCAACTTTAGCAAGTCGAGAAGAACCGAAAGCGTATTGGGGCTATGAAGTGGTCACCTCTAAGGTTCCGCTCGGACAATTGGCACAAAGAAAAGACTTTGACTTGGTAATTATGACATCCCGAATGGGAAAAACAATAATGAAAGTCATGAAGAAACTGAGAGAAAGATGGAAAGCTTCCAGCAAGGTTTTGGTGGTCTTCGGGGCTCCTGCCCAAGGACTACATGAAATTTCAGCGCATGAACGGTTAACTCCGGAAGAGATCTCCCACTTCATTCTGAATACCATTCCGTGTCAAGGCACAAAAACTGCTCGAACAGAAGAAGCAATATACACAACACTAGCTATCTTGAATACTCTTCAATAAATTGATCCCTCCAAAGAATTCGTAACCTTTATAACTTGACATTCTAATCTGAGAAAGGGCAGGGTGAAAGCCTGTGGGTCATCGAAAAAGGCACGCTCCAAAACGTGGTTCCCTTGCATTTTTGCCTAGGGGACGTGCTGCACACAGGGTTGGTAGAGTTCGTTTCTGGCCTGAGATTGAGGGTGAGACCCCGACTCTACAGGGATTTGCGGGTTACAAGGCTGGAATGACCCATGTTTTCATGATCAATGACACCTCTGGCTCGTCAGATTTCGGCAAAGAAGTAGCCCGCCCTGCTACTGTGGTAGAGGTCCCGCCTATCGTAGTCTGGGCCATTCGCGCTTACGTGAGAGATTCTTATGGTCTTCATAGTTTCACAGAAGCTTGGATGAAGGAACTGCCGAAAGACCTAGAACGTGCTCTAACTCCACCTAAAAACCAAGATCGAAAACAAGCTCTCAAGAAAGTGGAGGAAAACCTGGATAAGATTGCTGAGTTCCGCATTTTGGTCGCGACTCAGCCCAGATTGGCGAGCGTTCCGAAGAAAAAGCCTGATTTGATGGAAATCAAGGTAGCCGGGGCCACAATTCAAGAGCAGTTTGAATACGTCAAAGAACTCTTAGGAAAGACGGTTTCAGCCACCGACATCTTCAAGGAAGGACAATACATTGATGTAATTTCCATAACAAAAGGCAAGGGGTTTCAAGGACCAGTTAAACGGTGGGGCGTCAGAATTTTATCCCATAAGGCTCGAAAGACAAAGCGAGGTATTGCAACCCTTGGACCCTGGCACCCTGCAAGAGTTCAGTACAGCATTCCAAGAGCAGGGCAAATGGGCTATCACCAACGCACAGAATACAACAAACGCATCCTGAAAATCGGCTCAGATGGAAGCCAAGTTACTCCGAAAGGAGGATTTCTGCGCTATGGACAAATCAACGAATCATATATGCTCATAGACGGCAGCTTACCAGGTCCAACAAAGCGCCTAATAAGATTGCGCTCTGCTGCACGTTCTCCAAGGATAGTTCCTGAAGAGCCTCCGAACATTGTGTCCATATCACTTGAGTCACATCAAAGATAGAATGAGGATATGAAGATGGGCAAGAGAACAGCCAAAATCCTCAACTTGGAAGGTAAAGCCCTGGGCAAGATTAACCTTCCACTAGTTTTCAAAACTCCGATCAGACATGACGTCATAAAAAGGGCGGTCGTCGCACTTCAGTCTCAATGTTTTCAACCGCAAGGACGAAACCCTTTGGCTGGCAAACGAAGGAGCGTTGAGTCTTGGGGCGCGGGACATGGAGTTGCCAGAGTTCCAAGGATAAAAGGAATGGGACGAAGAGCCGGATACGTTGTTGGTACCGTTGGCGGTCGAGAAGCTTTTCCTCCAGTATCTAGGAAAAAAATCGTGAAGAAAATCCCTAAGAAAGAGATGAAACTAGCTCTGCGTTCGGCCGTTGCTGCAACTGCCTTAAAGGAAATCGTTTCTTCTCGTGGTCACATAACCGAATACGTTAAGGATTTTCCCGTTGTAGTTGCGGATGATATTCAAAAACTGAAAAAGACAAGCGAAGTCGAAGAGGCGCTTATCAAACTAGGTGTGTGGCCTGATATTTACCGGGTTGCAGAGAGTCAGAAAATTCGAGCTGGAAAGGGCAAGATGAGAGGAAGAGGAAAGAGGCATGGTGTTGGACCACTACTTGTAGTTTCTGAAAACGGGAATGTTATGAAAGCAGCTCGGAACATTCTGGGTATGGATGTAGTCAAGATTGACAGTTTGAATGTGGAGCTCTTGGCTCCAGGAACTCATCCAGGTAGACTCACGATCTGGTCGAAGTCTGCTTTTGACAAGCTCGAAGAGATATTCGGAGGCTAGGAACACTTGGATCCGCAAGACGTCGTGATGTACCCTCTTATGACCGAAGTTGCCAGCCGCATACTTGAAGCCGAAAACAAGCTGGTTTTTATTGTCAACCTCAAGGCTTCTAAGGAGGATATCAAACGAGCCATTGAGGAGCTTTACGAAGTTAAAGTGGAAAAAGTAAACGTCGCAATTACGCCTAAAGGCTTGAAGAAAGCATTTGCTAGACTTCATCCCGACTATAAGGCTGTCGATGTTGCCATCAAACTCGGCATTCTATAGATGCTCTTTGGGAAAACTGATCCATTAGGCTTTTAAATAGATCAACTTATTTCTGTTCCAATTCGAAGCATTTTGTCAAGTGGGAGCTACATGAAGAAAATAAGAGTTGTTCTGTTCGGTGTCGGCGCCATTGGAAGCAACATCGCTAGGTTCCTCCTCGAAAAGAAAGGGGTGGAAATTGTAGGTTCCATCGACATAGCCAAGGACAAAGTTGGAAAGGATTTAGGTGAAGTTTTAGGGATCAGCAGACAATTGGGTGTTGTTATTTCAAATGATCCGAAAACTATTTTGTGCAAGGCTTGCGCAGACATTGTAGTTCATACAACTAGCTCTCATTTCAAGGATGTCTATTCTCAAATTGCTCCTCTGGCAGAGTATGGAGTGAACGTGATATCTACATGTGAAGAGCTGGTCTATCCGTTCGTTTCGGAACCGGAACTTGCGAAGAAACTGGACGCGTTGGGGATGAAGTA
>JABAOF010000748.1_pt6 | contig 26053 bp, 26 predicted proteins | sample 7062171 | NCBI WGS metagenome assembly JABAOF01 (sample SAMN14538628, study PRJNA623070) | marine sediment metagenome | biome: marine biome [ENVO:00000428]; feature: marine pelagic biome [ENVO:01000023]; material: deep marine sediment [ENVO:00002113] | place: India: Gulf of Khambhat ...
ATGGAAAAGGCCCGTCAGGAGCGAAGACAGCGCATGCCTGGACGGGGTTGTCTTACGGGGTGCGGCGGGCCTATGAGCAAGCTGGCGGTGCGTGTTGATGGTGTCATCGTCCCATGTATTCAAATGAGCCATATCGAGCTAGGTCGAATTAATAGGGACAATCTCCACGAGGTCTGGGAGAATCATCCCGAACTCAAGCGGCTGAGGGAGCGGCGCAATATCCCCCTGAGCGATTTTGAGTTTTGTAAGGGCTGCGATTACATCCCTTACTGTACTGGCAATTGTCCTGCATTGGCTTACACGATTTTGGGCGAGGAGAATCATCCAAGCCCGGATGCGTGCCTGAGGAAGTTTCTAAAAGAAGGAGGAAGACTGCCCGATGAGAATGCCAAATGACAAAACCCAAATGCCAAATCAAACCTCAATGCTTCAATGCCAAGGCATTCCCATTTGTACTCGTTAAATATTCACCTTACAGTCTAGAGAAATAGGCGGTCACGTGGCCTCCATGTTATAGACCAACAGGCAAACAAGAGAAAGGAGGCCCACAATGACCGTCCAAGAAAAGAATGCTAGACGAAAACTATCCTTATTGCAACTGGCAGTTGAACTAAAAAACATCTCCAAGGCATGTAGGATCATGGGATACTCTCGAACCCAGTTCTACGAGATACGACGCCGTTATCTCATGTTCGGCTCTAAGGCCCTCCTGGATCAACCTCCCGGGGCCAAAGAGAGGCATCCGCGAAGGATCCCCGAAGAGCTTGAAAAACGGATCATAGAGGTTTCCTTAGAAAATCCATCCTATGGTGCACCCCGGATCGCCGGTCTGCTGAGACTGCAGGGTGCCTTTGTGAGTTCTGGCACCGTCTATAACCTCTGGTGTCGCAGAAACATGAATACCAGGCTGAAACGGCTCCTGCTCCTAGAGCACCGCTATAGCACATCCCTGAACCTCTTAAACGAGAACCAGCTCAAGATCCTCCAGTCGCTGCGTGTTGATGCTGAGGGCAACCACATTGATGCCCCCTATCCAGGGGCACTACTCAACCAGGATACCTTTTACTTTGGCTACCTCAAGGGTGTGGGCAAGATCTACCTGCAGGTCGTCGTTGACTGCTTTTGCAGCTTTGGTTTCGCTAAGCTCTACACCTCCAAGCTGCCGGAGACGGCCTGCGATATTCTTAACAGCAGGGTGTTGCCCTTCTACGAGAAGCTCCATATCCCGGTCCACGCAATCCTGACTGACAATGGCAGGGAGTTTCACGGCAGGCCCTACAAACATCCCTATGAGCTGTTTTGTACCATAGAAAATATTCAACACCGACGAACCAAGATCCGTTCTCCCTGGACCAATGGCTTCGTTGAACGATTGAATCGTACTATCCTGGATGAATTCCTCAGAGTCCAGGGAGGACAACGCACCTGGGTCACCTTAGATGATATCCAAAGGGACCTGGATAATTTCTTGTACCACTATAATTTTCAAAGGCTCCATCAAGGATATCGACTCAATGGCAAAACACCTGCTGAGGCACTGCTTAGTGGAAACCGTGCCCCAGCTCTAGCTCAAGCAGCTTAGCAGGTATCCACATGGAGGCCACTGTCAGGTGAATTATTGACATATACAATCCAATCATCAAATTTGTGATTTCAAATTTGTCGTTCATTTGAACTTTGAGCTTTGAAATTTGGCATTTTCTCAAATGAAAAATGCTAGCGCCACATATGGACAAAGCTATGCCAGAAGACAACAAGAATCATAAATATAACCTAAACCAGCTTTACTTTTATTTGACCGAGAGCTGCAACCTTCGCTGTCGTCATTGTTGGATTATGCCCAAGTATCAGGGTGACGGCCACACCTATCCTCTGTTACATCTGGATCTCTTCCGGTCAATCATCGAGCAGGCAAAGCCCTTGGGGCTTTCGGCAGTCAAGTTGACCGGCGGCGAGCCGCTTCTGCATCCGCAGATCCACGAGATCCTGGAGCTGATTCGTATCGAGGACCTTCGCCTCACTGTCGAGACAAATGGTGTCCTGTGCACGCTGGATCTGGCGCAAAAGATAGCTACGTGTAGGAATACCTTTGTCTCGGTGAGCCTGGATGGCGCGGACGCTGAAACCCACGAGTGGGTGAGAGGGGTTCCCGGTTGTTTTGGGGCTGCCCTAGAGGGCATCCGGAATCTCGTTGAGGCTGGCTTCAGACCCCAGGTGATTATGGCTCTCATGCGCCGGAATAAAGGCCAGGTGGAGGAGGTCGTCCGCCTGGCTGAGCGTCTGGGTGCAGGTTCCGTCAAGTTCAATATCGTGCAGCCCACCGCTAGAGGGGAAAGAATGCACGAATCCGGTGAAACCCTGACCATCGATGAGCTTGCGGAGCTGGGTCGGTGGATTGAAACCACGCTTTCAGCTTCAACGACCTTAGGCATTGTCTACGATCACCCGCTGGCCTTCCGCCCCCTTGGAAAGATGTTTGGCGATAGTGGCGACGGTTGCGAGGTCTGCGGGATCCTGGGCATCCTTGGTGTCCTGGCAGACGGCTCATATGCTCTATGTGGCATCGGCGAGATCGTGCCTGACCTTGTATTCGGGCATGCAGAAAAGGATCGTCTTAAGGATGTATGGTTTAAGACACCCGTGCTCCTAGAGGTCCGAGAGGGGCTGCCTCACCGTCTCGAGGGAATCTGCAACAATTGCCTGATGAAGGGCCTTTGTCTCGGAAGCTGTATTGCCCAGAATTATTACTCGGGTAAAAAAATCTGGGCACCGTTCTGGTATTGCGAGGAGGCCTACAATGAGGGGCTCTTTCCGGAAACTCGAATCCGGCCTAACATTTAACAATGGCAAATGTCAAACCCGAGTCCAAATGAATGCCAAATGTGCCATGGTGACTTGGCACGATCTGATCGAATTTCTCCGATGTATATCGAAAATACACCTTGGTGAGACAGATAAGGAGTTCGTCTTCCAATTTTGCCAAAAAGAAGTCTCCTGGGAAAGTATGGGAGCGCTTGCGGAAATGGAGGGGGTTTCTGGATTTCTCTACTATCATATGAAGAACTTAGGTCTTCTTGACGCACTACCAAAATCTTTCGCTAGACCCATTGAGAACAGCTACCGCCGGGCCAAACAACATACGCTTGCCATTGCTGCCGAGGCAAGAGCCCTCTCCGCAATGCTTGAGGAGGCAGGCGTTCCGGTGGTCGCTCTACAAGGTCTATCCCTTTTATCGGTCTATGGAGAACCGGGTCTGCGCATATTGGGTGATGCTGATTTGATGGTTAAACCTGGCCATAAGGAGAGACTCAAGGGACTGATGCGGGAAGCCGGATTCCGAGCGCCGACTATTATGTATCCAGACCTCCTCTATAAGGATGGTATCTGGTTCGACATCCATGCCCATATCCTGAATCTGGATCGCATCCAGCACCGCAGTTACCTGTTTCCGGAAAACCTCACCTCTATGTGGGAGAGGGCCATTCCCCTCTTTGGTCAACCTAATGGTCTGTTAGTCCTTGACCCATTTGACAATTTCATTTCTCTGTCCGCCCACGCCCTGAAGCATAGCTATTCCCGGCTCATCTGGCTGTCAGATCTGCACGAATCTCTGCTACAGTGGGCCACCACACGAAATGGGTGGGAGAAGATGGTAGATCGTGCACGATTTTGGAAGCAGGAAAAGGTGGTCCTTTATGCCCTGATTCTCATGGAAAGGGTTTTTAATCTAAGGGTGGCTTGGAGATTTAAGCGGGAGCTTGGGATGCAAAAGCTGAATATCGTAGAAAAACATCTCCTTCGTCTCAAACTCAGAGGGCTTTCCTCAAATGAGTTCTGTATTCCTTTATGGCTGAGCAATATCAGGGGAATAGGGAGGAAGTTGAAATTCATGAGAGAGACAGTTTTTCCCCAGGGCGAGATTATGGCCCAGATATTTCCCGAAAAATCACAGGGAAGGAAAAGGATTATTTACGTGCGGCGGATAACAAACGCTATTATCTTACTAGGTAAAAATCTACACCGGGCACTGACTTTCTCTTTGGGTGCAAAAGGATATGGATAATACAACTACAGCGCATCTATCGCTTGCCGCTTGGAGTGATGGACTTTATTACGCTGGGGAGCTACCTTGACGGCATCTGCCAGCAGCCGTACCCCCACTCCTACACGGTCCGCCTGCTGCGGCTTGGCCTCCTACGCACCGGCCACCTGCCGCCCCACCCCCATCCGTACATGAACTACCTGCATTGCCTCCTGACCAGCATCTACTACCCGTTGCTGCTGTACCCGGCCCGCATGCATCAGTACCCGGGCTCCCCCCTGGTCTGCATGGTGCTTGAGCATAGGCAACCCCTCCACTCAGATCAAAGAGCCGGGGTGGTTCATAGGGAATATTGGTTGTTTGATCCTTATCCTTTGGGCTTGTCATGCTGACCCCCACGCCTATTTACGGGTGATAACCTTCCAAGTGTCAGCATCGGGTGCAAAATGAAGATACCACAGGTTTAATTTATAGCACGCATCAAGGAAAAGGTCAAATAGGGCTATCTTTGCCTGGGCCGACAAATAGGCGAAAAAATGAATATAGCGTTTCAGGATCAGTGAAAGGGCCGCTTTTCTTGAGATCACCTCCAAAAAAACTCGATCATCCTTGATAAGAAAATAGATGCCCTTTACCCTTGCACTCATGTGAATCACCTCTTTATCCAGACCTCCCACAGGATCCATCTGATGGTAAGGGGATGGGTAGATTCTATATTCACCGCTCTCCTCAAAAAGGATGGGACTATCATCGGAAAGCACACTGCATTCCGGGCAAAGCTTGACAAAGGTGCTTTTTCCCGAACCCGAGTCGCCCATAAAGAGGTACCCCTCCTCGTCCTTGACAACGGCTGCTGAATGGACGAAACACCCCCCTCTTTCTCCCAAGACCTGAGCGAAATACATCCAGACGAGCCGATAGAGTGCTTGGAAACGCCTTGCTCCCTGCTCCAAAAGATAAATGCGTCCTCTTGCAGTATCCGGGTTGAAGAGGAGCAGCCCTCCCTGACAGAATGAGGAAATGGTCTTTTCGTTTATGGGGAAATCCTCTGTGTATTCTGGAGATTTCCTCAACCATGCGGCAACCTCCTGGGTGGGAAGCAATTGCTGAAAGATCTTTACCTTGACCTTTTCCTGAAAGGGAAATCGGCCATTAGCCTGTTTCAGTATACTCACCTCAACTTCTGCGTCAGCTCTTCGGTCTGGGCAGAGGAAGCCCTGAAAATATTGATTGCACAATGGCATAGCCTTTTTCGCATCATCCAAGAACCTTAGCCCAATATCCGTTCCTGCTAGATTCACTGTTAATTCCATGGGTCTACCTATTACGGTATTTGTCTCGACAAAGATAAGGGGTCAGTCCATAAAACCACTACCATGAAAACAGCAGCACCGTGCATGACCCAAGATATTGGGAGGAAGATGATACTCTTACTCGCTCCAAGTCGCCGACCGAGATCCAATGGTCATACTTGAATCGCTTCAACTGCTTTTAAGCGGGCCAGGAAAGCAAGGCAATCAACATAGGCTTGATGGGAGGAAACCTGATACTTCCTATAGACCACCCTGGAGATGTCTCGAGGGGTATTCTCTCCATTACAGCCTTCCCAGATCGTTTTTGCCACCTGGTTCATGGCACACATGGGCCGAGTCTCCCCCTTTGTCTTCACCCACAGGATTGTCCTGTCTCCATAGGTATTCCAAGTAATAGAGGCATGCCTTATGGGCCTTGATTTTTCCAGCACCTCTATTTCCAGGTTACCGAGTAGGTTCTTGACCTTTGTCTTCTTTCCCCATAAACGGGCGGGGTTTGCAAACAAGAGCCCAGATAGTAGGCCGGACAGAGCACAGAGAAACCCCCTTCTGCCGGGCATTATGTTCTCGTTCATATCCATGCTATCTCCCTTTGGCTTCAACACTAACCATACACGAAACGCCACGGCTTTGCAACCATAACAGAAGGCTGTGACTTCCCCTTGCTTGGCAATAACTAACTGAAAAATGTTTACATTTCAGAGTAGCTTTTTCCTTCTGCCTGCATATTCGATGAGAGAGAATATGATAGTTATGAGAAATGCCTGACAGACAAGGAGTACCCCATCAATTGGTCTTGCATTTCGCAGAGCAATGGCGCTTAGTCCTAAGGTAGCGCTCACAAGAAAGATGACTATCACTGACCTGTGTTTTTCACCTAGCAGGGCATATAATCTGTGGTGAAGATGATCTGTACCCACATAATCTATCCACTCCTTCACTGAGCTTACCTTCCCACTAACAATCCTTTCGACCGTTATATAGGTCATATCAAATATAAGAACCCAGAAGATTAAGACAGGGTTAGCAAAGGATACGATCCTACTTTCACTCCAGTAACCCATAACGGCCAGACCGGCCAGGATAAAACCCAGGAATGTGCTTCCAGTATCCCCTAAAAATATCAAGGCCGGTCTTTTGAATCTAAAATTAAAGGGAAAGAAACCGAGGCAGCTTCCGAGGATCGCAATAGCGATCCATCCCATAAATGGTTGATTGGTCTGGAAGGCTACTATACCCATAAAGGTAGCGATTATAGCGCTTAACCCGGCTGCCAATCCGTCCATCCCATCAATGAAATTCATGGCATTCGTAATCCCCACAATCCATATGATAGTAAAGACGAGGTTCATCCAAAATCCCCAGGTTGTCCGAGGAGGAAAAAGATCCAATACTACTCCATTGTAGATTAAGATGAGTACGACAAGAACCTGTACAATCAGTTTCAACCGTGCCGGTACGCCTCTCAAATCATCCAGGAAACCTACAAAGGCCACTATTATCGCCCCGCTCAACAGTATCACCATGCCCTTTTCAAGGAGCATATTAGCTATGAGGGAGGAAGAAAAAGCCACGATAATCGCGACCCCACCCAGCAAAGGCGTATTAGTTTCATGAATCTTTCTTCCCTCGGGGGTATCAAGGACATGGACCTTCATGGCGATCAATCTCATCAAAGGAGTCAAAAGATAGGAGAGCGAAAGTGAAAAAAGAAACACATAAAGCCACCGTAGCCCCATATAGGTGAAATAGAACCGGAAGGAGGGGATAACAAGTGCTGCAAAAACAATGATAGCTACGGGATAGAAGATTCTGACAGGTGATGTTCCCTTGTGAGCGAGCAACTTAGGGTCCTTATTTGGAGTAAACACCTAGCCGGTTCGTAAATTATCAAATGGTTAAGTGGGACCGATTCGACGAACTTTCAAGTATTGTCTTTATTGCATCAACGATTAGACGAACCTCCTCTATTTTAAGAGAGGGATAGATCGGGATGCTGACCGCCTTTTCCCATGCGTTATCTGTCATAGGATACTCAGACAACTGTAAATACCTATGTAGGGGTTTGAATACTGGTCTCTTGCACTCAATCCCCCTTTTCCCCATCTCTTCCACAAATGGTAATGGATCTTCAAAGGGTACAACATACCGGTAATAGGCATGTTCTCTTCCTCCTGGCACTACCGGGACCCTTTCGCCCACATCATTCAACCCATTGTCATAGATCCCGGCAATCTCCTTTCTCTTCTCGATAAATGAGGGGAGTTTTTTTAAGAGCCCTTCACATAGTGCAGCCTGGATATCGGTCAACTTATAGTTATACCTAATGGCATAAGTCTTCTTCTCATCATATTCGCGCAAATCTCTCACAGTCTCAATTAGATTACGGTCACTTGACAAAACCATTCCGCCTTCTCCAGCACCGAGCATCTTAGTGGCATAAAACGAAAAGACCGATAGAAGACCGAAAGAACCCGTATATCCACTTCTGAATTTAGCGCCAACTGAGTGTGCGCAATCTTCTATAACGGGGATGCCGAGAGAGACAATGGAGTCGATGTCTGCAGGCAATCCAAACATGTGGGGGACAATAATGGCCCTGGTCCTCTTAGTAATAGCCTCTTTAATGCCTTCAATCGTAATATTATAGGTGGCGGGATCAATATCAACCAGAACAGGCTTGGCCCTGACATAGTTTACGGCATTTAACAGGGCAGTGCACACATAGCTTGGTATTATGACCTCACAGCCATGACCGATCCCGAGAGAGAGGAGCGAGAGATGGAGCGCAGCAGTGCCCGAGCTCACCGCGACTGCGTGATTGACACCGATGAAGGAGGCAGCTTTCGCCTCAAGAGCTGAGACATACTTCCCCTGCATCAGAAGCCCTGAGCGCAATACCTTTGCTACACCGGCAAGATCTCCTTTATCAAGAACTACCTTTGAGTGAGGAATCACTTTGAGTTAATCAAATTATCACCACAGAGATGGTGCCTTGTTTTTGTTCGTCCTGAAAGCTACCCTACTTTAAGTGCCTAAAGTTCAAAGTGCCTACAGTGAACTAAAGTTACCCTTTGAAACCCTTAACTGATTTACTTTTTCCCGATAGATGAAAAAATGGCAAGCAGTTGACTGCACTCATCATATTCAGATTTCACCTTCTCCCACGGTAACCACTTGGCGGCTACAATTGCTTCTATCCAGTATTGCGTTTCGCTCGCTTCACTTTCACAAATCTTAATCTTATTTCTGAAATCTGCCTTGCTTCTTGCTCGATTCGCCTCACGGTAATTTGCCCCAATAGAAGTTCCCGACTTCGTGATTTGTTTCCTTATTACCCTACTCTCTGGAGTATTGGGTAATGTGCTTGAGAGATAAATTATGCTCACTGCAAACTCTCGTGTTCGCCTTTCAAGTTCCTTTGAAAATTCTTTAATATCCACCATTTTAGGCAGCTTAGCTCACTTTAGTCATTTTAGTCATTTCTCCAACAGCAATTCAAACCGCGGGGTTCTTTATGGATCTATCACTGGATTAAGTGGCTTGAACCGATTAATCAATATTAATGAAAAGCCTCTCAGAAACGAATCCCTCTGCGAGAGGTACCCTCCCCTGCACACCCCTGAAATGAGCAGAGGACCTGGCAATATCCGTGATGGAAAGATCCTCGATGTTCGTCTTCATTATCTGTGAGGCATGTGCCTTCAAGGCCTCTAGTTTCAGATCCAGCACTGAACCTATATCCACAAATACATTGGGCGTAAAATTATTGGTCGTTGGTACCTCATAAAACATCACGTTTCTCACATACCGCGCTGCAGAAAGGACCGACCTATTGACCGTCCTGTGATCCTGGTGGGTATCGTCAAAGAAATTAACAAATATGAAACTAGGTTGGATTTCTTGAATATAACCCTCTACACTATGGATAATTTCGTTTCCCCTATTGAGCAATTCAGTGTCCGTAAAACCTCCCCAAAAGACACCCCTAGCACCAATTATCTCAGCCGCCTTCATCTGTTCTTTGTATCGTACCTCAGCCTCTCCGCCCATCTCTCCCTTACTAATCAACAATAGGAATATATTGTGCCCTCTCTGGGCGTATTTTATCAAGGTGCCTCCGCAACCCACTTCAATATCGTCAGGATGGGCCCCTACAGCAAGTATGTTCATGTATTGCCCCTTATTATCGTCAAGCTCTTATCGCCATGATTAAAGATCAGATCAATGACTGACATAAACGGCTCAAACTCGCCAAATAGTTGACTGTAAACGGGATGCTTGAAATCCTGAAATATCACCTCAATTCCGCTCTGATTATACTTATCTAAAACCATATATCCCCTTCCACCTGCTCCTGCAAGATACGTATCTGNNGGTTATGGCAATGAGTCTCTCATCCGGGTCTTGAGGAAACCCACCTAACTCAGAGGCAACATAGAGGGGTTTGTCTATTCCGAGAATCGCAGTTAGCCTTTTTACCACCGCCACATTCAATTGAGAGATGAATTGCCAGGATGAGAAAAAAATATCGTCAAAAAACCCCCCTAACCGGTCATAGTGCCGCGCCTTTCTGTAATTTGATAAAATCGTCTGTCTTTGTTTATGTTGCCAGTTTACCTTGTTATTTATCATGACCTCCTTTATTAGCTGGGGATATTCATACAGCACTGGAACGGTCAACCACTGCCAACCCTGCGCGGTTTTTATCCTGTTTCTGTTCTGCCACTCGTTTTTCTTAAACTGCACATTGTCAAGCAGAACGAAGATATCTGCCGTGTCAATCTTATGAAAATATCCAAGCCATGGAAGATATTGAGGTTGGTGAGCGGCAACAACCATGGATTCCACGTCCTCTTATAGACAATTGCCCCCGAAAAGTCCCCAGGGGCAATTAAGCCAATAGCTATTCAAACCAAAAAACTAATTCTCTACTCCCTGTACCTTTCGGGCCAGTGTTGAAAGATCTCTTTCAAGTCCTCTTTTACCTGGGGATCAGAAAGAAGATTCCGTAATTCGTTTCTTGCTGTTTTCGCTGTGAACTCAACACTCTCCTTCACGTTTTGCTTAACTTTGGTGAAGATCGGATAGTCCAAGGCAAAGCCTGCGCTCTCATAAATGGACATCCTTACTGTATATTGGAGGGCTTCCTTGATTTGTTGTTTAATACCTAAGGAGACAATAAGAAACACCACCAAGAAGATTATCCCCCAGGGTATGGCCATAACGAGGTTTCTTACAAATAACTGCACCAGGCTATTTTCCTTCATCTGTTTTCCCTCCTTTCTAATCTAAGATACCGGGATTTCACTAAGAAAACCCTGTTCTTTTTGACTTCCGCAATCTATGTCGAACTGAAACAAAAAGCAAACAGAAAATGAACCAGGGCACAGATGTGCCTACCGAGACTTAGAGATAACGAAAATTGGATTGGAAACAAGTTTGAGTTTCGCTCAACCCTTTTCTTGATTACATTTCTAAAGGGAGGAAGCCCGTACTCTATAGCCATCCTGTCATGACCACTGATAACCAGCACACTACAACCCTTCTTCTTTGCCAGCTCCACGGGAGATACCAGATTATAGGCGCCATCACCACCTCACCTCAAGAGAAACCTTCTCCCTTAGCAACTCGAGGTATAATTGATGAATCCTCTGGACCATAGAATCTGATCCGTACATTATTGCCGTTTTCCTTCCTTTTTCTCCCATCTCCCTTCTTTTTTCTGGATTTGCAACAAGGAACTCTATACCTTTTGCCAGAGCCTTGGTGTCTGCTGCCGGCACAAGCAGTCCATTTTCTCCTTGAACGACCAGATCAGGGATTCCGCCAACTTTGCTGGCGACAATGGGCTTTCCAGCAGCCATGGCCTCCACCAACACCCTGCCCATACCTTCGTTCAAGGAGGGAAGGACAAGAATATCCAAGATGTGCATAATCTCGGGAATATCCTCGCGCCACCCTAAAAATGAAACCCTTTCTGATAGTCCCATTCGAAACGCCTCTTCCCTCAATTCATTCTCCAAATCACCCTTTCCCACGTAGACTAAAGTTATGTCAGGATGGTTTTGCCAGACGCGCGCCATGGCCTTGAGCAAGTAAATTGGGCCTTTAACAGGAAGGAGCCAACCAACCGTACCAACTGCCAATGACTTAGGGTTTAGACCCAAGGACCTCTTTTTCTCGTCAATATTCACCCCTTCCATCATGTAAAGATCCATATCTACCCCGCTGTGAATGGTCGATATCTTGTGGGGATTCGATACANNACGAGGGGGCTGAAGTGGCCGTAGAAGACGTGGCCATGAGGTGTGTGGACTATTATCCGCACCCCGGCCATCTTGGCTGCCCAGCAGCCCAGGATCCCTGCTTTATAGGTATGGGTGTGGACAATAGTAGGCTTCTCCTTAATCATCAATCGCCATAGAGAGAGAAAGGCCCAAAGATCATGGGCAGGGGATACTCTTCGCACTAAAGACGGGATGATGATTACTTTTACACCCCCTTCCTGAGCCCTTTTAATTCGTTTATCAACAGATTCCTTTTCCAAGGCAGTCATCCTAGATTCAAGGGAGGGGCCATGAATCAGCATCACCTCATACTTCTCTTTCAATCCATAGCAGGTGAGCAATGTGTTTTGAGCAGAACCTCCCCTATCCATACGGGTGATGATATGTATGACCTTGATCTTTCCCAACTCCAATCATCCTTTAGAAGATGCAACCCTCATGAAGTCTCAAACAATTCCTCTGTGGAATCAACGTTCCTTTCCCACGAATATAGTGCTTCCACAAAGGCCCTGCATTGGGCAGAAACGTCCTGCCAGAGATGGGGATTATTCTTAAATTGCCGGCATGTCTCAATGATTAATGATGCCATGGACTCCGGTTTGGTATTCTTAAAGAGATATTTTAAATCCAGCTTGCTTAAGATCTCCACTGTCCCTCCCACTGGGGTTCCCAACACGGGAATGCCTGATGCCAGCGCCTCCAAGGTAATCAAACCAAAACCCTCAAGTTCTACGGTAGGAAGAATAAAGATATCGGCCATGCGATAGTAATCAGGAAGGTCTTCGTCGGGGATAAAGCCAATAAATCTGATATGGTTTTCGACCTCCAGTTTATGACTCAATGAGACAAGCTTGTCCTTGAGCGGTCCCTGTCCACCCAGAACAAGATAACTATCGGGCAGGTCTTTGATCACCTCTTTGAAGGCATAGATAAGATTCTCCAGCCCCATCCTCGGCTCTAGGTCTCTTACAGTAAGCAGTATCATTCTTTTCTCGGGAATGCTCAGATGCCGCCTGATTTCTATCTTATCAACAGCTGGAGAAAACCTCTGCAAATCAACCCCACCCGGAATGACCACCATTTTTCCGGACGGAATCTTGTAGATATTTCCTAATCTGTCGTGGGTAAATCGGCTGAGAACGGCAATCCTATCACATCCATTCAGGACTTTTCTTTCGATAAACTTCCGTGCCTGAATGTTCAAAAAGTATGAAACCCCTCTTATTATGTTTTTCGGTCTTGGATTCCTGGATCGAAACTCCTCGAAGGATAGAGAATGGCAGGTGTAGACCTTTTTTACCTGCGTGCTGGCAGGAGACCTCATAACACCAAGGGCGGAGAAGGGTTGCTGAAAATTTAGACAATCGTAAGAAAACTTGTCCTGGAGGAATTCAAAAAGTTTCCTGCAATTTACCAGGATCGATCTGATAAAGGAAAGGCTATTCCCTTGGTTGATATCGTATCTCCATTCCGTTACCCCTTGGATGACCTGTTGACTTGCTATATGGCCAGGCAACCTACGGGTGAGGATATGAACATGATGGCCCCGCTTCCGCAGCAGGGTGCTCTGCTCGAATAGCACCCTCTCAGACCCCGAACTTGGTTTACTTATCGAGACATCTGCAACGAATAAGATCTTCAAGATTGAGCTCTTTGTTATCCGTTACCCTTCCCTGGCTGGAGAATACCCTCGGCAGCCTCTAATACCATGGAAGGGGTAATGAGTCGCATGCAGTCATGGGTCTTAATTGTGCAATAGCCACGATTACATCCAATGCATGGCAAATCATCGATTCTCAGAACCTTATGGATGTCTCCAATTGGCATCCATCGTTCTTTAATTGTAGGACCCATCGTGGAAATTGTCGGTATGCCGAGGCCTGCGGCAATGTGCAACGGTCCAGAGTTATTGCAGATGAAAAGGGAGCAGTGGGAGAGCAAAGCNNTCTGGGGACGTCAACACCTCTTCGGTGACCGTGGAACATATCTTTCCCGTTAGATATTCCTCTCCCGGACCACCAAAAACAATCAGATCTAATCTTCTATCCTCTTGTAATTGGTCAATAAGGTCGACAAACCTCTCAGGCGGCCACCTCTGGCTCTCATAATATCCTCCAGGATGAATTCCCACCAGTGGCTTGCCCCAGACTCCTTTCTCCTTTAGCCAGGTCCTTGCCCATTTCCTTTCACCATCAGTTAAGAAGATCTCTGGAGCTTTATCTCTGGCACCCATGCCAAGGGGGTTAAGAATCCCTAATGTCAAATCAACGAAATGTTGATTGGCTTTCATCTTCGGGGCCTCAACATTAAAGAATACCTCTCTGCCGTAAGAAGCATAGCCAACCCTTTTCCTTGCCCGGCTCAAAAACGCAATCACGGCAGTTCTTAACTCGTAATCCGGATAGGGATCGATGGCGAGATCAAACCCATAGCTCCTCAGCTGTCTTATAATCCCGATCCTGTCACCTAATCTTTTCTTTTCATCATAAACAACTACCCTATCGACATACGGATTATGGAGCAGTAACGATTGGTTAGGGGGACTGGCAAGGACAACCAGCTCAGACCGGGGAAAAGCTTGTTTAAGGGCCCTTAAAGCAGGAGTAGAGAGGACAAGATCACCAATTCTATCGATTCTAATAAATAGGACTTTTCGTATTTCCTCCCCTGATCCAAAACTAGGTGATCTATTATCAAAAATGAAAAGGGCTATGACACGGAATAGATATTTTCTAAAATTCAGATAGATCTTCTTCAGGATAGCTCTCACTGCTAATCGGCTATTGTTTTCTGGGAGCAGCGTATATCTCAATGGCATTAAAGATTCTTATTCTTGCGAGATAGTAAGGTATGACTGAAATGCAATTGATAAGTCTTTTAGAAGGCTCGATTATCCCGAAATCAGGTGACAACTTCAAAGGCTCAAAGCCGGTCTTATCTAGATAGGCTTTGATAGTCCTCGCCGAAAAATGGTAGAGGTGGACTTCCCTTTCGTCTTTAGAGAACAACTTCATTTCCCGCCTCTTTATGATTCTATAGGCGATCTGCATAACAAGGTCGTTGCGGTTTGGAACCGCTATGACCAACAGCCCGTCTGGCTTTAGAATACAGTGGACCTCCTTCAGATACCCATTTGGATCGCTTACGTGCTCCAGTACGTGCCACATGGTGACCACATCAAAGGAGTTTTTAGGATATCCGGCATCGGGGAGTTCTCCACAGAAAATATCTGCTCCTGAAACCTTTGCAGCGTATTTGGCCGCATAGGTGGACAACTCCGTGCCGCTTATCTGCCATCCACTGTCTTTTGCTAATTGCAAAAAGGTCCCCTCGCCGCAGCCCACATCTAACAACTTACCCCGGGGGGGAAATCTTTGCAGTCTATTTAATCTCTGATTCCACATCCGGATCCGACTTTCTTTCTGGCTATTGAGCCAGTCACAATAGTACCTATCATCGTAGTGTTCCTCGAGCTCGGTTTTATCCGGGAGGGGATAGACGAAGACCAATGAACAGAGTTCGCACTGGAGAACCTTGAATGGTGGCTCGTCCTGTTCGATCACTCTAAAGTCTTTCTGTCCGCATAGGTTACAACTGATTTCCGCGGATACCATGTGGATTTTCCCCAAGAACCTCGCGATATAGGTTCTGTGTTTGTTTGACGTTCTGCCGGATGCTGAACATTTGCTCCGCCCTCATTCGAGCCGCCTTTCCCACCCTTGATCTCAGTTCCTTGTCTACTGCCAACATATGAATCCTGTCAGCCAAGGCCTCCGGATCCCTGGCTGGAACAATAAAGCCGGAAACACGATCTTCTACCGCCTCCGCACACCCCCCTACATCTGTGGCAACCACCGGCTTGCCTGCACCCATCGCTTCGATCATGGATCTAGGCAAGGCCTCAAACAACGACGGTAAGACAAAGATGTCGGTCTCATTCAGAATCCGGCTAATCCTGTTTTGATACCCTGTAAAGGTGAGCCTGTCCTGAATTCCCAGTTCAACAGCCTTTTCTCCGCATTCTTTCAGATAGGATACGTCCACAATCTCTCCTACCAGCAACGCGTGGAAGTCCTTCAGTATGCCCTTTAACCTTCCGCAAGACTCTATCAGGTATTGTTGTCCTTTCAGGCGCTCGACTCTGGCGATGACTGTTACCAATAGAGCATTATCACTGATTCCATATTCGACCCTGATGCGACCGACAGACTTCTTCGTTTGGAACTCTGAAAGATCGATTCCATTGTAAATCGTTACAAATTTGTGATTCTCTTTAACCCAATCAAATCTGGACCTCGTGGAATTCGCCACGAGAATGAGTCTTGAGGATAGGTGGTATAGAAGGCGATCATACCTGTCTCGGTTTGAGGCCCGAACATGCCAGACCAGGGGTATGCGCTTTATCTTAGCCACTAACCCTCCATAGAAAGTATTGCGAGGACCATCAGTATGAATGAGATCTATACTGTTCTCGTTAACCAATTTACACAAGCTATACATTGCTCTTAAAGTCCTGCGAATTCTGAAATGGAATAACGTGGGAAAACCCAGAATCATCACCTTAATATTCTGTGTCCTTAATCTCTTTGCAAGATCACCTTCAGTGGGAAGATTCACATAGGGACAAAATGCCCTCTTGTCTAGATTGGTAACGAGGTGAAAGAGACTTTCCTGCCCTCCCCTTCCAGTGGTTCCAAAGCTCGAAAGATACAATATGTTGAAGGGCTTCAAAGGCATCTACTGTGACCGTCTCCTCGAGTTTCCACTATAGAGGGCCTCAATATCTTGATTCATCCTGGCAGCGGTGAACCTTTGTTCATATATTTCCCTCCCTATCCGCCCCATTTTCTCCCTTATACTTTTCCCCTTGATTAGCTTTTCTAAAGCAGCAGCCAATTCATAAGGGCTACCAGGCGCAACCAATAGACCATTCACATTGTCATCAATCACCTCGGGAATGCCTCCCAACTTTGTTCCGATTACTGGCAGACCTTCAGCCATGGCTTCTATGAGCGCGATACCCAACCCTTCTCTCTCGGTTGAGGGAAGAACAAAAAGATCCGCCAACTTCAGTAAAGGAACGACATCTTTCCGCTGGCCCGTAAACATAATCTTAGAAGAGAGTCCCGATTCTTGTGCGCGTAGTTCAAGCTTATTTCTCAGGGGCCCATCGCCGACGATCAACAATCGCAGGTTCTCATGCTTTCTAGATACAACTCCTGCAGCATCTATCAACACTTGGTGACCCTTATGGGGAGTGAGGGAGGCAACTGTTATGACAACAAAATCCGTGGCTTTAAGGCCCAAAGACTTTCTACCAGCGTGGGAATCCCTATCACCTTGAAACAGGGGCAGCTTCCCAACGCCATTATAAATCAAACGCGTCTTCTTCTCGCTGATGCCCTCAACTTCCTCTACAAACCTTTTTACTGCCTGAGATACGCACACGATCGTATCCGTAAAGAGGGATAGGAACTTTTCTGCCAGTAGGTTTCTTGTCTTGAAGCCATAATACGTGGTATGAACGTGGGCGATGATAGTGGGTGTCTTCACGAATATAGCTGCTAGTCTTCCAAAGGTGCTCCCAAAGTAGCCATGCGTGTGAACGATATCTATCCGGGACCTCCTAATTAGCCTCGAAAGGGCTATGATTTGAAGTGGATTATGATAGCTATTCATTCCCAAGACCTTTACGCCAATACCCTTTTCAACCAACTCCTCCGCAATCTCCCCACCCCTTACTAAACACCAGACCTCAACCTCGTATCTGGTTCTATCCAACCCCATAACAATGGAGGCAATGACCCTCTCGAGACCCCCTATCTCAAGATCCTCAACTATGTGCAGGACTTTTTTCCTGGCCATTTTTTCCTAATTTTGGCTCACAATAGAAAGGAGTTTTTCGATTCGATGGACATAGGTATGATTATAGAGTACCTCCCGCCTTCCTTGTTCGGCAATCTCTCCCCTTTCTTTGGGGCGATCACGATAGTATGTAATCGTTTCCATGAGGTCATCTGAGTCACTAAACCGGGCAAGATGTTCGCCCTCTTTGAGAAGAGAAAATACGTCTCTCTGGTTATCTGAGATAACAAATGCACCGCAGGCCAATGCCTCAAAGATCCTTGGACTTGCCTGATAAACGGGAAACCTTTTCTCATGATCCTGATAGTGAATGGCCAAAACGATTCTGCTTGCACTGTATATCTTTAACCATACCTCTGGCCTTAACTGACCCCCCCTTAGGAATCCTCTCAGTGGTGAATCGGAATGGAGCTTTTCCCATCCCGGGCCCCAGATGCCCAGATCAAAGCCGATCAGCTCTGCAAAGAGTTCCGCTCGGTTTGGATAATAGGAGCCAACAAAAACAAGATCATTACCATACTGTCTTCTTTCTTTCGCGGATAATTCCACACGCCTGTGCTGGCTTGGATCGCATGCAACCGGGAGCCAATGAGCACCTTTGATACCTGCATGATTGAGAAGTTCTACTGCCTCAGTTCCCTGGCAAAAAATATGGTCATAGAGGGGGGCAACCTCGATTATCGGCTGAAAATTGAGAGGGGCGTCAATGGTCCAGAGCGCAGTGACGATACCATTATCCTTTAAAGTTCTCACAGTCCTGGAGGTTATTCTATGCCCGCCGGTTACAATGACAATGTGGGGCTTCGTTTCAAGCGCCAGGGAAACCATCTTTCTATTCATACGCTGCAGGTCGAATTTGTCTAACCGTTCTATCCGTTGCCTTATTCTCCCAGGTATAACGTGCTGCCTATCATCAAAGACGATAAGATCGTGTCCTAGTGCTCTGATGGCCCTTTCCATATACTCAGTAATGGTTATAAAATGAGGATTATGGTATCCGGAAAAAAGGATTTTCATGGGATCAAGTAAGCCCAAAGAGACTCCGGACCGTCCCCTTTAGTAGATTATTATAGAATACCTTTTTTTCCTGATAAGTCTCCCTGGGCAAGAGAAGGCAAAATATTTCTAAGATGACTACATAGAGCAGATAGGAGAGGATCAAAAATGACCTGAAAAGGATGCTAGGTATGAGCCCGTAGCGATTGCGAAAATAGATGAGGCTGCTTTTCCGGACGAATAGCTCTTCTTGAAAGCGTGAAAAAAGCGAAACGCTTTTCCCCTGTAAATGAACGATCGATAATTCTGGCAGATAATATATTGCCCAGCCCTTCCTGCGGAGCCGAAAGAACAGATCCGCCTCTTCATAAAACAGAAAGATCCTTTCATCAAAGAGGCCAGCTGCTTTTAAGGCCTCTTTACTTGAAAGAAAACAGCATCCCGAGAGCCTTTCTACCTCCTTTCTTTCCTTAGGTTGGCGATAACGAGGTGAGGATAATCTCGGAAAAAATCTTCTCAAGAGAGTGTCTTTTCCCAAAAGTTCCAAGAGCGTCGGATCATAGATCATCGGCGCGAATGGCTGGTAGTTAATGTCCAAAATTGAGGGGCCGCAGGCTCCTACCGTCGGATTTTCCTCCAAGAATCTGCGCATCTTCTCTACTGTTCCAGGCAGTATGATAGTATCTGGATTTAGGATCAATACATATTTCCCCTTGGCCTTGCTTATCCCCTGATTGTTAGCGCGACCATACCCAAGGTTTTTCCTATTCTTGATGAGAATCACCTCGGGGTATTCTTTTTCAATCATCTCCACGCTGCCGTCATTGGAGTTATTATCCACAATAATGATTTCGCGAGCTATACCTGACATATTCTTCCGGATAGATTCAAGACACCTCCGTAATGGGTCTTTTGCATTCCAATTGACTATAATTACGGATAGATCCACCGCAACCTTTAATATTTTCGGGCCACTACGAAAATAATATCGCTGGTGTGGAAAAAGGCCAAAACAGTGCCGCAAAGCTTTAATAAATAGAAAAGGAATCTGTTCTTGCCCAGCTGGTCAATATCAAACTTGACCCCCCGGCCTTCCAGCCAGTACACCATGCTCTTTCCCACATTGTTCAAGGAAAGATGCCTTATCTCCGCCCCCTTGAAACCAGCCCTCTTTAATAACGTTGAGAGGCTCAGCGGCGAAAAGTGACAAAGATGCCTTGGCAGGTCCCATGCAAACCAGTTTGATCGAAAGATCCTTGTGACGATACTGGTCCTGTTGGGAACCTCGATAAAGAGGGAACCATTATCCGTAAGCAGACGATACGTCTCCTGGAGAATTTCCAGGGGAGAGTGGAGATGTTCAAGTACATGCCACATGGTTATCACATGAAAGGACCTTGTCTCTAGCTGTAAGTCCTTAAGATCACGGGTGAGAATAGGAATGTTGCCTTCTTTTACTTCTCTTGCTACAGTGTCACCCACATCTACACCCACCACGTCCCATCCAATATTCTTTAGTAGAAGCAAATAGGCCCCACTGCCACAGCCAAGATCAAGGGCCCTTCCCCTTTCTTCCCAGATGGGTATTCTATAGTAGTGCCTTCGGAAGTAAGAATATGAGAGCTTGAGAATTAGTTCCTTAATTCCCCCAGGCAGCTTGGCCAGCGCTCGAGATCTGAAGGGAGACTTCAGCTCCTGGTAACCGTAATAGTCCTTCAGGACCCGATATTTCAATTCATTCTTTATCTTGGAAGACAAACCCCCTCTGCCATGAAACACTTCGACATGAGGGACGAAAAATGCCTGATACGGGGCATAGTCTGGAGGATAAAAATAACCCATTGTCTCCTTGGTCGGACGGGGATTGGTATACATCAAGCCGCACGATTTACATTGCACTACCTGGAACTCTCCCTCTCTTTTACATAGCCTGTCCCGGCCAATAAATACCCTGTTCGTGTTATTAAGGTAGCAGAGAGGGCATGCGGTTTCCTCAAGCTTGAATCTATTTTTCATTATGCTGCACGGATAGATTTGACTATCTGTCCGAAAATCCGTAGGTCGGACCGCCTGATAAATCCAACTAACAAGAGGCCTCCGCTATATATGAGCATAAAAAACGCCCCCGTCAGAACTAGATATAGAGCCATGTTTATTCTGCTTAACGAAATAGATTCCAGATTATTAAAGATCAAGTATTGGCTTGGCCAGATAATAGCCCCTGCCACCAAAGCCACGAACACGGGCTTTATAAATGTATCTTTCAAGAAGCTGATCAAGCCTGTTTGCATGTATTGATTAAATCTATGGAGATAAACCATATTCCCCACCGTCATAGACGCAGCCGTACCGATTAGTGCTCCTACGAATCCTATCTTTATAATTAAAACTAGACTCAGCGTCAGATTAGTCAGGGCAATGAACAAAGAGCTATACATCTCATAATGCAAAATGCCAATCCCTCGTATCATAGAGGTGGTTACCCCTGTTATAATATTAAAGAAATATCCTATGGATAGGATCCGGAGAGCCAAAATAGCGTGAGAATAGCCATTTGTACCCATCCATACCATCATGATGGTAGGGGCCATTGTGGCCAGGAAAAAGGCTATGGGGGCAGCCATCAAGATTATATACCTTGTACCGCTCAGATGCATGGCTTCAAGCCTTCTCTGATCGCCTGTGGCGGCAAGTTCTGCTGAGGCGGGGATAAGTGGAACTAAGAGTACCGATGGCATCTGACGAATAAGCATAGCAATTTTAGAGCCAAGTTCATAAAACGTTACCAGTTCGAGCCGCAGAAAATGACCGATGAGTATCTTATCCAATTGAAAATTGAACAATCCGACAATGGAGGTTACCTGCAGTTTTATCCCATAGTTAAAAAAGTCCTTAAACATCCTTCCGCTCAAATGTCTCAAGCCTCCTTTAATTCCCGGGGCTATCTTGAAAGCGCATAGACTATAGGCAGCAACCAGTAACAACCTTAACCCCCCAACTAACAATATCAATCCCCTTAGCCCTAATCCATTCTTGAGCACAAGGATTACTCCCAGAGCATACAAAAAGGTATTGACTATCTCACATAGATTCTGGATATCCATTCGTTGAAGACCAATAAGTATGTTCCGAAAGACACTGGTAGTTTGAGAAAAAGCGAAAATCAATAACACCCCCCTCAGGACAAATATGGCCTCATTCAAGTTGTCAGGAGGAATGTGGAAGAATTTGACTATGCTGTCGGCGAAAAAGACAGGAACAACTATGAGGGGGAGAATCAATAAGTAAAATAGAATGGCAGTCGTAATGGTTTGACCGATACCGAATATATTGTTCCGGGCATAGTAATCAGCTGTATACTTGACCGCCGCCGCTCCAAAACCCAGATCCAGTAAGCTAAAGTAATCAACAAAGGCAAACAGGGCGACCCAAATGCCATATCTCGTTTCCCCGACATTATAGATAATAACAGGTATGATAACGAGATAGACTGCTGTGCGGACGATCCTGGCCAGGATATTGAAGGTGGTATTACGCAGTATCTTCAGGGTAACGCTTTCAGGCATATCTGTTCGGGGCAGATATGAGAAGACTCCGTATGNNTATGAGGAGACTCCCTATGCTCGAGCCTATTATGAATCTTTAGCGTATCATCTGATTTTCCATCGCTCATATAGTCTAGATTCAACCTCATAACCCGATATACTCATCACTGGACGACCTCTTTCTCAACCATTTAGAAATCTTGGCTAAATGTGAATGATGCCTTGCCTTTTGCCTCTGCGCTATGCGCTGCGCTCTTCAACAGCAGATTCTGATTCCAGTTCCGGTATCATTACCACCATACCCAATACAAACCAGAATGGCTCCATTATCCTGACAATAATAAAGGTATTTGCCCCAATGGCATGCCCTAACAACCCGATAAAGCCTGCCAAAAATCCCATAGAGAGCCCTCTATGGAAAATATGGGTGGTTCCCCTAAAGACCATATTCCCCTGCTTAAAGATAGCCCACATCAAGAAGATAAAACTGATCATCCCAACGATACCAGTTTCTACCAGCACCTTTGGATACTGGGCATCCACAAAGGCATATCCTGTTACCCCGAACCCAAAAGCCGGATGTCCCACAGTATCTGTCAGGGCGTCCTTCCATGATCTAAGCCTTGCCGAGGTTGAGGTATCTAATCGCGTATCACCTATTTGAATCTGGTCTGGGTGAGGGCTCTGGGTGAAAGTAAAGGTGACTCTATCCCTTACCTTTTCGGGAGCAATCAGAGGAAGGAAGATGACCAGAAACAACAAGAATAGTATAATCAATTTTCTCTTCTCGGACAACCACGCAAAGATGACGAGCATAGGAAAAAAGGCGAGATAAGAGGACCTGGATTCAGTAAATAAAAATGGGATAAAGGCGGTGACTATAATACCACCATAGATGAGTCTATCCCGCAATGAATCCGTAGTTAAAAAGAGCCCTATTGTTATCGCCATCATGAAGACAAGATAACCACCAAAGGTGTTGGGTTCCCCTACCTCTCCTTCAAATGGCGCAGACACCCTGCCCCCTCCAGGTATCTGGGCTATACCAAAAAAAGAGACGACGACACAGGTAAAAAGCAAGGCCCATAAAAAGTGGCGGATCTGTTTCTTATCATGCAAATGGTTGACTACCATAAAGTAGATAACGGTATATTCAAAATACTTAACCACAAAGAGGAAGCCTGTTTTAAGATCCAGTCTCCCCATAAGAGCACCTATGAGTGTTGAGATGAGAGAGGCTATTATATAGAAGGCGATTGGCTTGTTTAGTGGAGTCTTTAAAAATAGTCCTAGCTCCTTATAGAGTGCCATTCTGGCAAGCCAGCTAAAGCCGATTATTACCAGGAGAAAGTCATCTAACCTAAGGGTTACTCCCCTTCCAAGGGAGGCACCGGCAGTCGTGCCAACTACTACTTCCGGCCCCAATAGCATAGAAAAGATAAGAATATAAAGGGCGATCTGGGAGCTTGCAAAACCGACCATAAAAAGGATCATACCGGCAGCAACCGCTACTATGGCCTTTCCGGCAGACAGCCTTGGCATAAAAAAGGCAAAAGTAAGGATAAGGATGAGGATTATGAGGAGAGGACCAATCAATTGAAGGGTAGATTGCCCGGAGGAATTATTCGCTGAAGGTTTCAAGGATTACCCTAAGACCCCTGTTATCAATCCCAGCCCCTAAAATAACCTGAAGAATTTGTGACTCTCTCTTTCCCTCTTTTCCTCCTTTCTTCTTTTCTCTTTCTTGGCCTCCTTGCCATAGTAGTAGTATTGGTAGTATTTATCATAATCTAAACTCATCTCTGCTTTCACATCATTTAAAACAACCCCGATAATATTCGCCTTTACCTGTTCCAACTGGGCCTTGGCCCTTTTCAATATGCCCCTGGCAACCTTACCAGCCCTGTACACGAGCAAAACAGCATCAGCATTGATAGCCAGAATAGAGGCATCTGCTGCGGAAATCAAGGGGGGAGTGTCCATCAAGACCACGTCGTACTGATCTTGTATTTCATCAATAAAACTCTTAAACTTCTGCGATTGAATCAGTTCAGCTGGATTCAACGGGATAGTGCCACAGGTCACGATATGAAGGTTATCAACACCCGGGGTCAGCATTATCTTATCCATGTTTATCCTACCCATCATAATGTCAGTTACTGTCTTAACCGTCTCTGAAAAATCATAATTGCTCAAGAGGAGTTCAGTAACACCTGGCGATGCATCGAGCCCGAATATCCTATTGAGAGTGGGTTTACGTAAATCAGTATCGAGCACCAGGGTCTTTGAGCCTGCCTGGGCCATAGCTATGGCCAGATTTGCGGCCACAGACGTTTTCCCCTCCAGAGGACTGGCGCTTGTCAAGACAATGCTCTTGATATTCTTGTCTAGGACACTAAACTGGATATTCGTTCTTAAGGACCTAAAACTCTCAGCTAAGATAGATTGAGGGCCAAAGTTGGGTATGAAACACGCTTCCCTTACCATGGTATCATCTGCAATATCTTGTTTGTATTTATACTTGAGAGCCTCCTGGACATCTTTTGCTTCTATATGTGGAATTAAACCCAAAACCTGGAGACCAAGGGTCTCCTCTACATCTTCAATTGCCCCAAGAGATGTATCAAAAGTCTCTACAATGAAGGCGAATACTAATCCGAGGACAAGGCCGATCATAGCACCCAGAAGGGCTGAAGAGGCTGTCTTAGGGGGATTGATGGGTCGAGATGGCTCAAAGGCTGGCTGCACGATGATAACTTCCTCTGGTCTTTCAGCATCCTGGATCAAGGCCTCCTGATATTTGGATTCAAGCAGACTATAGACTTCATTCGTTCGGTCTACATCCCTCTCTAACTTAGCGAGTTGCAATCCTTCGGTTGGAAGGGCTCGGATCTTTTCCCTCAATGTGTCAATCTCTTTCCTGAGCTCTTCCTCCTTTTTTGCCTGGATCTTTAGTCGAGACTCCACCTCGGTTATCATTTTTCGCGTAATTTCCAAGATCTGCTTATTTACCTCGATGACTCTTGGATGAGAGGAGGTATATTGGATAAGGAGCGTGTCCCTCTTTAACATCAGATCCACCAGCCTGGAGCTGAGCTTCTGATAGAGGGCTGAGGCCTTTTCAGACCAAACGCTCTTCCTGGAGCTCAGGGGATGACTGGGAGCTTCTCTTATTCTTTTCATAACTTCCTCAAGCTCCCTTTTCGCCTCCATAGTCTCGGCTAATCTGCTCTCCGCCGATTCGGCCTTTGACAAAAGATTCGCGCTCTGGGCGGTGAGAGCGATTATGTTTTTATCCTCCCTGAATCGTTTGAGTTCCTCTTCTGATTTCCTCAGCCGTTCGCCTATGGATTCGAGCTGTCCTTTAATGAATCTAATTGCCTCAGTAGTCCTCCTATTGATCTCCTGGGCGCGTGTCTGTTTATAGGACAGGGCAACCTGATTGGCTAAGGCTGCGGCAAACTCGGGACGGTTGGCCTTTGCCGTAATGTTCACGATACTACTGAACCCTTCCCGTGTGACCACTACCTGGGATTGAAGAGCGGTAATTACGTGACCAAGTCTTGGATTGGGATCTCCCGCTTTATCAATGAGGCCCATGGCTAATGCCACTTTTTTAAACACGGGGTAACTTTTTATCACGGACATCTGTGTCTCAATTTCGCTCCCAGATTCCCAGGAGAGAAATTTAGCATATAACCCGAGAGGCGAGATCGATTTCTCAAACTTAATAGAGCAGGCGGCCTCATAGATAGGGGAAGGGGCCCGAATTATGGCCAGGGCAATGCTGAAGAGAGTCAAGACAATCGTGATCAAGCTGATAAACGCCTTCCTCTTCCTGATAATCCTCCAGTATTCCCGTAGATTTATATCGTACTGGGCCATCTAAAAACCTAGTCCTTGAACCTGAGATGTTCATACTGTCCATATGCATCCCTAAACTCACCAGGATAGAGCAGATACTCGAGCAGAGGAACAGTGTTGACGATAAACTCGTTGATA
>JABAOF010015504.1_pt1 | contig 26038 bp, 25 predicted proteins | sample 7062171 | NCBI WGS metagenome assembly JABAOF01 (sample SAMN14538628, study PRJNA623070) | marine sediment metagenome | biome: marine biome [ENVO:00000428]; feature: marine pelagic biome [ENVO:01000023]; material: deep marine sediment [ENVO:00002113] | place: India: Gulf of Khambhat ...
TCGAAAGAGGAATAAAAAATGCCAGATAAAAAAAGACCTAGTCGATCATACAGAAGCCTCCTTTTTTGGATTGGGCTGGGAATCATCCTCATCATCCTCTACAGCCTGCTTCAATCTTCCGCAACAGTTAAAAGGGAAGTTGTTTTCAGCGATTTCATAATAGATGTCGAAGGAAATAAAGTCGCTGAGGTCACGATTGCCGGGAATCAAGTCAGAGGCAAATACGTCGATGGAACGGCTTTTAAAACAATAACCCCTCCACAATACGATGACTTAGTCAATATACTCCGCCAACACAATGTCAGCATCGACGTCAAGGACACCACTCGAAGCCCCTGGCTTTCCAGTCTTTTTATGTGGTTTCCGCTTCTTATTCTCATCTTCTTCTGGATATTCTTCATGCGCCAGATGCAGGCTGGAGGCAACAAAGCCCTCTCCTTCGGGAAAAGCCGGGCCAAGCTTTTTTCCGGGCTGCAGAAAAAGGTCACATTCAAGGATGTAGCGGGAGTGGAAGAGGCCAAAGAGGAACTCCAGGAAATCATCGGATTCTTGAAAGATCCTAAGAAATTCCAGAAACTGGGAGGGCGTATCCCTAAAGGTGTCATCCTGGTCGGAGCTCCGGGAACCGGTAAAACCCTCCTGGCCAGAGCTGTCGCCGGAGAGGCAGATGTGCCGTTTTTCTCGATCAGCGGCTCTGACTTTGTAGAGATGTTCGTCGGAGTCGGAGCATCCCGAGTGAGAGATCTATTCGAACAGGGAAAAAAGCAAGCGCCTTGCCTGATTTTCATCGACGAGATTGACGCTGTCGGACGACAGAGAGGCGCGGGTCTCGGTGGAGGCCATGATGAGCGGGAACAAACTCTGAACCAGCTTCTGGTGGAGATGGATGGCTTTGACTCCAACGAAGGCATCATCCTTATCGCCGCCACAAATAGACCTGACATTCTGGACATGGCTCTCCTCCGACCTGGAAGGTTTGACCGGAGAATCGTCGTCAACATGCCGGATGTGAAAGGAAGAGAGGACATACTGAAGGTTCATGTGAAGAATATCCCTCTGGCCAGAGATGTCGATTTAAAGGTTATCGGCCGCTCCACCCCAGGCTTTTCAGGGGCTGACCTGGCTAATGTCGTCAACGAAGCCGCTCTTCTCGCCGCCCGCAGAAGCCAGGATCAAGTCACCATGAGAGACTTCGAGAATGCCAAGGATAAGGTTCTCATGGGGGTGGAACGAAAAAGCATGATCATCAGCGATGAGGAGAAAAAAAGCACATCCTATCATGAAGCGGGTCATGCCCTGGTCGCGGCTCTCCTTCCAGAGGCCGACCCCATCCACAAAGTGACCATCATCCCCAGGGGATTGGCTCTTGGGACAACCCAACAGTTGCCACTCGATGACCGCTACACATACTCCAAAACATATCTAGAAGCGCAGCTCTCTGTGCTTATGGCTGGCCGAGTTGCTGAAAAGCTGTTCCTCGGAAAAACCACCACTGGAGCCGCAAACGACTTTGAAAAATCCACAGAAATCGCCCGCAAGATGGTCTGCCAGTGGGGGATGTCTGACCTCGGACCGCTAACATTCGGCGAGCGAGACGACCTGATCTTCCTCGGTAAAGACCTGGCCATGCATAAGAACTTCTCCGAAAAAACCGCAGAAATGATTGATGCTGAAGTCAAAAAAATCATAGGGAGAAACTACAACAGGACAAAAGAGCTGTTAGAAAAGAACAAAGATAAACTGCTCAGGGTGGCCAAAGCCCTCCTGGAAAAAGAAGTCTTAGACTCCGATGAACTGAAGGCGATTATAAAGGGACAAAAACTCCCAAAAACCAAAAAGGCTCCTATCGAAACAAAAGCGAGTGACGACAAATCAAAAAAAGAGCCAAAGAAAATTCAACCCATAAAAAAACCGGATTTAGCCAAAGCATAAAAGGTGACAAAAGAGTACATCCTTCAGGTTAACGGTCATGATTACACGATAGGCCCGAGAACCTGGATAATGGGTGTCATCAACATCACGCCTGATTCATTCTCGGACGGCGGCCTTTACTTCGATAAAGACAAAGCGCTCGAGAAGGGACTCCAGCTTATCGAGGAAGGAACCGACATCATCGATATTGGGGGAGAAAGCACAAGACCTGGCTCTGAGCCTATCTCTCCGGAGGATGAAATAAGACGAGTTGTCCCTATCATCACTGCCCTGAGAAGACGAACAGACACTTTGATATCAATTGATACGACCAAGTCAGAGGTCGCACACGCCGCACTCGACGCCGGAGCAGATATCATCAACGATATCAGCGCTCTCCGGTACGACCCACAAATGGCCCCTCTAGTGGCAGAAGCGGACGTCCCTGTTATTTTGATGCACATGAAAGGAAAACCCAAAACAATGCAGGTCAATCCGACCTATGAAGATGTCCTGCTTGAAGTCAAAGCTTTTCTTGAAGAGTCAATCGATAAAGCCCAAGCCCACGGGATAAAAAAAGAGAAAATCATCATCGATCCAGGAATCGGATTCGGGAAGAGGCTCAAGGACAACCTCACCCTGATCAACAACCTCCATATTCTGGAGGTGCTGGAGCGGCCTATTCTTATCGGAGTCTCACGGAAATCTTTTATCGGCACTATTCTGGATTCGCCACCCGAGGAGCGGCTGGAAGGCACTATCGCTTCGGCTATACTGAGCATTATTCATGGCGCCCACATCCTTCGAGTTCATGATGTTGTTTCGGTCAAAAAAGCTGTCCGTGTGGCTGAAGCCATCATGAGAGAGGATTTCTCCCATCCTGCCTCCAGAGAATCCGGAGAGAAAAAGAGAGACTATGTTCACTAATATCATCAACGCCTTTTCACATTTTACGATTGCTGACCTCGTGGATATCCTCCTCGTGACATTTATCATCTATTATGTGCTCTTACTGATAAAGGATACCAAAGCATACCAGATGGCCATCGGATTCGGCATAGTCGGGCTTCTTTTTCTTATCACGAAATGGGGAAACCTGGTCGTATCCTACTCGCTCATATTAAATTTCGCGCCGTGGGCAATCCTTGCCATCATCATCCTTTTTCAAGGGGAGATCAGAATATTCCTCACTACCATCGGCTCTCGGTCTCTAAGAAGGCCTCTCTTCATGAAGTCCTTCACAGAAAAACTGGAAAACGTTTTCCTGGCTGTCGATTTTCTGTCGTCTAAAAAAATCGGGGCTTTAATCGCGATCGAGAAAGAGATCTCGCTCAAAAGCTATGTAGACCGGGGCACAAAAATCGATGGAGAACTCACCAAGGACCTTCTGGTCAACATTTTTTTCCCCAACTCCCCACTTCACGATGGCGCAGCCATTATCCAGGGGAATAAAATCTCTGCAGCCGGCTGTCTCTTGCCATTGCCAGCCCGACATAAATTGGGTGAAGAATACCTGGCCCGTACCCGACATCTGGCTGCTATAGGGCTATCTCAGGAAACAGACGCAGCTGTGATTGTCGTATCCGAACAGACCGGAAGGATCTCACTGGCGACTAAAGGGGACCTGGATAGAGGATTGAATAAGGAACATTTGAAGGACAATTTACTTAAGTATCTGCAAAAAAGATGAAAATATATTTACAGAGACTTTTTTTAAAAAATTGGGGGCTCAAGCTCTTTTCCCTCCTTCTGGCTCTCATCCTATGGATCACGCTCATTCCACCAGAAAAAATGTTCTCAGAAAAAAACCTGACCATTTTCTTGTATGCCCAAAACATCCCTCAGGATATGGAATTGGTGAAGAAGCCGCCGACCACGATTGACGTGACAATCCGAGTTCCAAACCGCTACTTCGACCAGATCACATCAGCCAACGTGGTCGCCCAACTCAACCTGGAAAATGCTTCGCTTTTCCAGGAAGATTATACTCTCAACGAATCAATGATAAGCATGCCCACGGGTGTCCGGGCAACTGTCATCAAAATCACACCCAACACCGTCAATTTAAAACTCGAAAGATCCGTTGAAATCATGCTGGATGTGGTACCTGAGATTATCGGAGAACCGATTGAGGGATTGATAATAGAGAAATACGAAGTTGATCCTCCTCAGGTTCTCATCAGAGGAGCAGAGAGCAAAATCGATAAGGATTATAAGGTCAGAACCAGCCCCATCGATATCTCCACGCTGATGCAGACAACAGAACTGGAGGCAGACCTCATCCTGCCCAGTCCTGACCTGAGTTTTGCCACTTCCCTGACAAAAGTCAAAGTCACTATCTTTATCGTGGAAGAAGATCCCGAAAAAATGCCAGGCCTGAAAAAATCGCGGAGAAAATAATCTTCCTCCTTGAATCCTCGGGAATTTTCGCTATAATCTATTCCTGTATCTAAAAGTTTCCAATCTAAAATGGAAAAACTCTTCGGGACAGACGGAATCAGAGCCATTGCCGGCCAGCCTCCTCTTGACTATTCGACGATTTTCTGTCTTGGGAAATCCCTGATAGCCCACCTCAAAGAGGAAGGCCTCAAACCGCTCGTCATCATCGGACGGGATACACGTGAGTCAGGGGAATGGATCGAGGAGGCTTTGTTTCAGGGAATAATCGATGCCCAGGGAGAAGTAGCTTCTGCCGGAGTGATTCCCACTTCAGCGATTTCCTTCCTAACAAAAAAACACGGATTCTCGGCGGGAATCGTTATTTCTGCCTCCCATAATCCCTATGAGGATAACGGAATCAAAATATTCTCCTCTCAAGGAATGAAAATCCCGGATTCATGGGAAGAAAAAATTGAAGAGGCCATCCGGGAGGGCACAGAAAACATCCTCAGAGAAAAAACAAACATCTCTCCACAAAAGACATACGGTCAAGATTACATCGGATTCCTGAAGGACCGATTTTCTCATATCAGTTTCCAGAATAAGATTAAAGTCATCCTTGACTGCTCGAACGGAGCCAGCTCCACTTTTGCACCAAAAGTTTTTTCGGATTTAGGAGTTGAGACTATTGCTATGAATGTTGCTCCAGACGGAAAAAACATCAATAACAAATGTGGTTCTCTCTACCCTCAAATTCTGGCTCAACAAGTCGTGGAAAACAAAGCGGACTTCGGAGTGGCTTATGACGGAGATGCGGACAGGGCCATCTGGGTGGATGAAAAGGGAAGAATTTTGAACGGAGATCATACTCTTTTTGTTCTCTCCCGTTATATGAAGGAAAAAGGCCTTTTGAAATCGGATACGGTTGTGGCCACAACCATGAGTAACATCGGCCTAGAGAAAGCTCTGGAAGAATTCGGATTAAAACTCTTCCGTACCCAAGTGGGCGACAAGTATGTTCTTGAACAGATGATGAAATTGAAAGCGAACCTGGGTGGAGAACAGTCCGGACACACGATCTTTCTCGATGACTGCTCTACGGGCGATGGAATGCTGACAAGCTTAAAAATGCTCGAGGTCATGGCCGCTCAAGATCTTCCCCTTTCCAAATTAGTCGAGGACTTTAAAGAATTTCCTCAACTGCTCGTGAATGTCAGGGTTTCGAGGAAAGAGGAATTCAGCCGCTTTCCAGAAATCACGAATGTGAAGAAGGAGATCGAAGCCTCACTAGGAGATTCAGGCCGAATCAATGTCCGCTATTCTGGGACAGAACCTGTCGTTCGAATCATGATTGAAGGCCAGGACAAGACTGAAATAGAAGGCCATGCCCGACAGATGGCTGATGCCATCCATAAGAATCTGGGGAAATAGATTGAAAAAAAGTACCAGGCTTTTATATCTATTAATGGGGTAACACTTATTTATTGGTTCGNNTCATTGCGAGCGAAGCGTGGCAATCTCGTAAAGTGAAATGAAATTAATAGAGAAATATAAACATCCGTTTTTATGGGATTGCCACGCTTCGCTCGCAATGACATTAGTAAGATGTTACCGAATCAATGAGCAAATACAACTGGCACCTTTTTAAAATTATTAAAAAGGGGCCTGTCCCCTTTTTTAGGAGGTAAAAATGAAGCTAGCTGTTAACGTGGACCATATCGCCACAATAAGAGAAGCGCGCAAGAGTAATGAGCCTGAGCCAGTCCTCGCTGCACTCCTATCCGAACAAGCCGGAGCCGAAGGTGTTGTCTGTCACATAAGAGGTGACAGACGCCATATCAAAGAGCGCGACCTGAGATTATTCCGAGAAGCCATTAAAACAAAACTCAACATAGAAATGGCGGCGACAGAAGAAATGAAAAGCATCGCCCTGAAGATTAAACCTGATATCGTTTCCCTCGTTCCTGAGCGTCCCGAAGAGTTGACTACTGAAGGCGGCTTGGATGTGATTTCCAATGAAAAGCAACTCCGGCCTCACATCAAGGAACTGCGTAACGCAGGGATAAGAGTGAGCATCTTCGTTGACCCAGATTTAAAGCAGATCGAAGCCTGCCACAAGGTCGGCGTTGACTTGATAGAGATCAACACAGGAAAGTATGCAGATTTGAAGCCCGGAGAGGAACGCCAAAAAGCTCTTGATGAGATAAAGAAAGCCGCCAAACATGGTCACAATCTTGGACTAGAAATTCACGCCGGACACGGACTGGATTATAAAAATGTCCTTCCTGTTGCCGCTATCCCCGAGATTACAGAATTCAGCATCGGTTTTTCCATCGTGGCTCGGTCTGCCATAGTCGGGATAGAGAAGGCGGTTAGAGAAATGGCCGACCTTATCGAAAAATATTAGCCATCCAGACAAATTAGCCTGCAAAAGCCTTCCTCATCTCAAGACAAAAAGAAATTCAAAATGAAAATTTGGGACATCGGACATTCCACACGAACAGAAAAGGAGTTTATCGCTCTGCTCCACAAAAACAGGATCGAGGCTGTAGTTGATGTGAGACGCTTCCCTTCCTCTAAAAAATTTCCCCATTTTGGAAAAGAACATCTTGAAAAAGTCTTGGAAAAAAATTCAATTGACTACCTCTGGCTCGGAGAGAAACTCGGAGGATTCAGAAAAGGCGGCTACGAAAAATGGGTGAGCACAGATGAATTTGCCTCGGGAATCTCTCAGTTAGAAGATAAAGCGCATGAAAAACGGACAACTTTTATGTGTGCCGAAGCTGATTTCGCACGCTGCCACCGGAATTTTATCATTCAATCATTAAAGCTCAAAGGATGGACAGTGCACCACATTTCCTCTCTCTCCAAGTCGAGGGAGCCTTTTTTGACATCCCCTCTCTTTTCTGATAAAGAGTGAGCTTGGACTGCTCAACTCTGGAAAAAAATCCATTAAACGAAAAGAGGCCAACATGGACATCAGAATAAACCTCGAGAGATTACAAAAAGAAATCGAGTCACTCGCCCAGATCGGCCGCGATTCGCAGGGCGGGATAACCCGTCCGTCTTTCAGCAAAGCCGACCTTGAGGCACGGGATTGGCTCAAAGAGAAAATTGAGAGCGCCGGCCTCACTCTCCGCGAGGATGGCGCCGGTAATATATTTGGTCGAGTCGAAGGAGAAGGACAAACCATAATGGCCGGGTCCCACATTGACACTGTCATCAACGGCGGCATGTTCGATGGATCAGTCGGCGTTCTCTCCGCTCTCGAATGTCTGAGGAGAATCAAAGAGGAAAATGTTCCGCATTCCAGGCCGCTCGAAGTGGCGGCCTTTACTGATGAGGAAGGAAATTTATCTGGAGACTATCTGGGAAGCCGGGCCTTTACCGGCCTGCTGGACAAGGAAATTCTGGAAAAAGGATTGACTCAATTCGGAGTCCCACTCGCCGAAATCCTCGAGGGAACGGATTTCACGATTCAGAGCATCATGGGAGCTCATGAACAAAGACCCGATATCGAAGCCTTCATTGAACTCCACATCGAACAGGGACCCGTGCTGGAGACAGAAAATAAAACTATCGGGATCGTGGATAGCATCGCTGGCAAGCATTACAGATGGTGCTCCTTCGTCGGGAAAGCCAGCCATGCCGGAACCACTCCTCTCGAACTCCGCCAGGATGCTTTCCTGGGCCTTGCGGATTTTGCGCTGAAGAGCACCCAGCATGTGGCTACAGAGCATTACGGCAGCATGGTGACCATCGGAAGAGTCAGCGTTATGCCCGGGGCTTTCAGCATTGTTCCTGGGAAGGTGGATTTTTCCTTTGAGTTCAGGAGTCAATCGAAAAAAACGATTGAAGACCTGAAAAAACATCTCTTTTCAATCGCCGAGGATATCGCATCGACTCGAGGGCTGGAGTTTGGTTCCAAGCTCGTGGATGATACTGAGCCGGTGAGTATTCCTTCCCGAATCCAGGAAATCATGAAGGAAGAATGCGAAAATCTAGGATGTTCTTCCATAACCCTGTCCAGCGGCGCCGGCCACGACGCCCTGATTTTAGCCAATATCGCAGAGCCAGGGATGATATTCATACCCTGTGTGGATGGAATCAGCCATTCTCCTCAGGAAATGATCAAATGGGAGGATTTAGAAAAAGGAGCGAACCTACTTCTTCAGGTCTTGATCAGGCTGGCCAGATAATTTTTGTGGATTTTTTACCCTTCATAATCATCCGGCTTGGGACGGAATCTCCGCGCTTCTTTTTTCTCGGAATGCTTCCTTTTATCTTCCAGCATTTTGAGTTTTGCCCTTTTTGAGCGTTTCCTTTTCTGGCGGCGAATTTTCTCAATTCTCTGCTGTTCCTCGCTCTCCTTACCTTTAATCATTTCTTCAATCTTATCGGTAAGGATTCGCCTGGCAAGGTAGCGGTTTAACGCCTGGTATCTTTCCTCCTGACATTTCACCTCGATCTGCGTGGGAAGATGTTTCAAATAAACGCAGGTCGAAGCTTTGTTAACCCTCTGGCCGCCCTTGCCGCTGGAGCGGATAAACTTCTCGACGATATCTTTCTCAAAGATACCCAATCCTTCCATCCTTTTGCGCAAGGCTTCCTGCTTGTCTTTAGAAACGCTTATATGTCCCATTTTTAATTAATCCGAAACGCCCTTTCGAGATAGCTCCGAAAGGCGTTTTTCGAAATATCTATTCATTCCCTCTGCAAATTGGTCATGAGGGACGAGAGGCTTTTCCAATTTCTCCATAGTTTTTTCAGATAGACGTCCCTCCCGGACGACTTCCTCTCCGGCCTTCCGTAATAGCTTCATGTAAGAATGAAGAATCGGCTTCAGCAGAGGATTCTTCACCTGGAGAATCGGACCGCCGCCTCTGTATATTTCTCCAATAACTTCAGAATGCATGTTCCTGGAGAGCCGCCTAAAATAAAGCCTGAGAGTTTGGAAGTGGGTTTGTTCAGGAAATCCACTGTTTGAAATCACGACTATTTTCGGATACCTGTCGTACCTTTTCACGTGAACAGTCTCGCCTTTCACTCTTTTGACCCGAGGATCCACGGCCGGGATCAATCGGTCGATGAATGTCTTCATGATCCCAGTCACATTATCGGCATAGACAGGTGTGGCGAAAATGACGATATCCGATTTAATCACGTTTTCCAGGATCTCAGCCATGTCGTCTTTCTGGATGCATTTTCCCGGAGTCTTTATCCAGCAGCTCAGGCAGGCTTTACAGTTGCCGATCTTTTTCTCCACCAGAAAAACAGTCTCTGCTTCGGCTCCGGCTTTTCGAGCGCCTTCAAGAAATTCGGAAGTTATTCTCTGACTGTTGCTGTTTGTTCCTCTGGGACTCCCATTGATACAAATAATTTTCATTTTAGCCTGATCCTTTCATTGGAATGAAAAAGCGATATCTGCCGTTTTCATTCATTCGATGGCTGTCTGAGTTTTCAAATTAATTGTACATTGAATTGGGGTCGCATCTCAACAATCGATGATTTGGGGTCGCATCTTGACATTGGACATTTCTTATAGAGTACTGGATTACAGGATATGACCCTAATAAATAATTAGGCAATAAGAAAAACAGTAAAATGTCGAATGTTGAGATGCGACCCCTTATTTCGTTGACTGTTGGATGAAATTTCTATACACTCGAAGACTCTTCACGCCACAATACGCAAGAATCAATCAAGAAAGGATGACGCCATGAAACAAGAAAAAAAATCCATCATCATCTTTCTGTGCATGACTCTGTTCCTGCTTTCATTTTATCCTTTGCACTCCTTGGAGAAGAAGGACCCTCTCACTGTGGCTGAGTCCAGCGATTTCACGGCCACCTCCCGCTACTCTGATATCGTGAATTTTATCAGAGTGCTTCAAGAAAAGAGTTCCCTCGTCAGAGTGGAAACGCTCTGCGTGAGCCCGGAAGGACGGGAAGTCCCCCTTCTTGTCATCGGCCAGCCTGCCCCCTCCTCTCCACTCGCTCTCAACCATGACGAGAGGGCCGTTCTCTACATCCAGGCGAATATCCATGCGGGCGAAGTCGAAGGCAAAGAGGCTTCTCTCATGCTTGCCCGGGATATCCTCCTCCAGGAGAAACCGCCCTATCTGGATAAGCTGGTTATCCTCATCGCCCCTATCTTTAACGCAGACGGGAATGAAAAAATCAATCCCAACAACCGCCGAAGACAGGCCGGTCCTGAAAAAGGAGTGGGAGTTCGCTACAACGGTCAAAACCTTGATTTGAATCGGGACGGCATGAAACTGGAAAGCCCGGAAGTTCAGGGTTTAGTTCGCAATGTTTTGAACAAATGGGATCCTTTCCTTCTCGTCGACTGCCACACCACCAACGGGTCCTACCACCAGGAACCTGTCACCTATATCTGGGCTCTCAACCCGAATGGAGACCTTCCTCTGGTCGAATACATGAGGGAAAAAATGATGCCCTCTATCAACAAAAACCTGAAGCAAAAATATAACGTTCTCTCTGTTCCCTACGGCAATTTTATGGATTATCGAGATCCTGAAAAGGGATGGCGTCCTTCCGGTCCACAACCCCGGTATATCACCAACTACATCGGCTTGAGAAACCGAATGGCCATTCTGAATGAAAACTATTCCTATGCGGAGTATAAAACCAGGGTGCTGGGTTGCTATTATTTTCTCCACTCGGTCCTGGAATACTGTCATGCGCACACGGAGGAAATCACACAGCTCATCCGCCAGGCAGATCAAAAAACTATCCAGAGAGGACTTCACCCGACTGAAAAGGATACTGTAGCCGTCGAATACGACCTGAAACCCCTTAAAAAGAAAGTCACTGTACTGGGATATGAAATGGAAGTGATTGAAAAGGAAGGCAGCCGGCCGCAGATCAGAAGGACAGACAAGCCAAAGGCCTATACTGTTCCCTTTTTCACTGATTTTATTCCCAAAAGGTCTGTCTCTTTTCCCTTTGCTTATCTTATCCCGACGGCAGACCCTGAAATTACCCACAAGCTGCTCCAGCACGGCCTGCTCGTGGAGAAGCTGACAAAACCCATAAAGCTAGAAGTGGAATCCTTCCGCATAAAAGAAATCACAGGGGCGCAAAGGCTCTATCAAGGACACCGCATGAATTCAGTGAAGGGCGAATACAATCTTGAAGAAAAAGAATTTCCAGTGGGAACGCTTATTATCCCCACAGCTCAACCCCTTGCCAACGTGGCCGCCTATCTTCTCGAACCGGAGAGCGATGACGGACTGCTTGTCTGGAATTTCCTTGACCGCTATGTCGTCCCCCAATGGGGTCGGGGAGCTCTACCCTATCCTGTGTACAAGCTTCTCAAGCCTGCGAATCTTGTCAAAAAGCGTGTAAAATAACTGAGACTATCCTGATGGGATAGTATCGCGTGTGTTCGGCTTCTTATTTGCTTATCTTGCGGTAGGGAAAAAGCCTGGTTTTTTCAGATCAAAATTAACAAAATCCCTGGAGAAAAATTTTCTTTTTAATGAGGTTGCCACGCTTCGCTCGCAATGACATGCGGATGAGATTGTCGCGCTTCGCCCGCAATGACACAATACAAAATGTCATTGCGAACAGAGTGAAGCAATCTCGTAAAAACAAATGCACTTTTTCCATTTGAGGTTGCCACGCTTCGCTCGCAATGACAATCTCAATCGATAAAAGGCTAAGCCCATTATGTTCAAAGCGAAGATATCTCCTTCGTCTTTTACAATTGCACCGGGCATTCAGATTCTCAGATTAGAGTACTCGCTGAAAAGATAATTCTAGGTATTTCGATACGGAGGAGAAATTGATTGCTATTTTTTCTTTTTCTTTGAAGCAACCAGGAATTTACCGCAGTTTTCGCAGATATAAATATCGTTGCTTCCTTCAATCGCAGAGCCCATTCCCGTGGCCACATTGATGTTGCAACCCTGGCAGACTCCTTCATCCACTTCAGCCACGGCAAATCCGTATCTCTGCATGAGTCTATCAAACCTGTCGACAAAGTCTCTATCGAGTTCCTGACGAATCAGATTCGCCTGTTCTTTAAGCTGCTTCAGCTGACTACCTTTTGCTTTTCTTATTTTGATCTCAATGGTTTGAAGCTTTTTCAGAAGGCTGGCGCGACTAATGATCCGGTCTTCCTGGGGAAGCCGCAGTTCGACCTCTGAAAGGACTTTATACAACTCTGTTTTATTCGCGGCTCCAAAAAGTCTCTGTCTAAAATCTTCTTTTCTCAGAAATTGAGCCAATCCGGCAAAGAGATGATTGAACAGGCCGGGGAGAGAGGGATTCCAGATTACTAGAATTATGATATGGACCTTTTTATCATCGATGGCGTCAAAATCTATCCCCTTTTTTGACTTTCCGACGGCTACGGATATGTTTCCCCCTGTGTTCACTCGCGCATGAGGAAGCGCGACACCATGTCCGATTGCTGTGGATTCTAATCTTTCTCTATCAATAACCCGGGTCAGGAGGAGTTTTTTATTATCGATCAGTTTTTGCTTGGCAAGGATGCCGAGGAGTTCTTCCAGGGCTTGAATCTTATCTTTGGCTTTGAGGTCGTAGATGACTTGGGATGGCTTGAGGTAATCGGATAAATGTGAGCTTTTAAGAGAACTTTTCATATTTTTCTCTGATATTTTAACATAAAAAATACAATCTCAAAAGATAAAAATACAGAATTGAAAATCCTTTTTCAATTCAAGGCTTTTCTCCTTCGAAAAAGACTCAATCTTTGAAAGGGAGAAAGTCTTCCGTCATCGCAAAAAGAGAGGCTTTACTCAGCCCAGAAGAATCCGTTTTTCTTGTCTAGCTGATGGCTCAATTCAAGTCTATTTTTCAGTCTTTCGGTATTCCTTGACGAGTCTGAACGTTTCTTCAACACCTTTGACCTCAACGGCTTGCGTGGCTAACTCCAACCCAAACCGTGCCGCATCAAAAGCGTCTTTTCCCAATGCCAGTTTCACAACCGCACCCCCGCAAAAAACATCGCCACAGCCTGTCGTATCGACGACCGTTCCAGCCTGAAGGGCAGAAAACTTCAAGGATTGACTCTGTTTTGAAACTAAAACACCTTCTTTGCCCAGCGTTACAAACACGGCTTTGATTCCCAGCTCAAAGGCTTTTTCGCTAAACCGGAAAAAATCCGACTCTGACGGGACATCATCCGGAGTCCCGAGCATTGAAGCCACCTCTTTGACATTGGCCTGGAGAAAACTGATTCCCTCTACCCATTCCCTCCACTCATCAAGGGGGAGGTACTTTCGAGGGGCATTGAGCTCTTTGGAAAGAAAGAGAGAATGGACATCCACCCATATCGGACAGGATGCAGACTCCACGATATCCCGCCAATGAGATAGTTGAAGGTCATAACCCGAATTTATCACCAAGATGAGCATTCCCAGTTTAGGCAAACCCTCGATTATTGGGCCAGGGTCCAAGGGAGGGACAACAGATTTTAAGACCTCAACTCTCTCTCCTTTTTCAGGGTAATGGAGGTGAACCCGGTTTCCAGGACCCGGAACACGCCGCACACCTTTTTTTTGGAGAGTGGACCACTTCCGGATAGAATTATTGACATCTTCAACCAATTCTTCACCAAGATTGGTGTGAAGAAAAACACTTTTTCCCAGGCCGCAAAGCACGCTTGCCTGGTAGAGGACTCCTCCTAACCCTGAGATTCGTTGACCGGACTCAAAGGTAATCTCATCATAGGTTATGGTTCCAATCAGTCCAAAATTCATGCTTGTTCACTCATTTTTATGACCGCTGGTCAATTTGGCAGCCTTTTCTCGGCAAAGCTATAACTCCCAGCGAGTCTTGAAGACCTTTGCTTCCAGAGAAAAAGTTGGTGAAGGGATGTCCAATTATCGCGGTTATAACCAGTAATTGTCCCTGACGTTCCATGTTAATTTTGAATTTATCCTTTTCCGTTTTGCGTCCCACTTATGATATATTATTGAATCCAGAGTGGGAAGGAAAAAGATGACCGGTCTGAAGCAAAAGGCGAAAGAGCTGATCCATGAATTCAAGGGAAAAGACTATATTTATGGACTCGGCTGCTTGGAAAGAATCGGTGAGCTCACTCTTCCCTTGGGTAAAAAGGTCCTTTTAGTCACAAACCTCCAGAGCCGAAGCCCTGAGATCTTCCAGAAAGTCCTCGATTCGCTGAAAAGTTCTGGCCTTGAAATCGAAGGGCCTTCCCCATCTGCCAGGCCTAACTCTCCCAAGGAAGATGTTGACAATATAAAAGAAGAAATTTTGCGCTCAAATCCTGAGTGTGTGGTCGTTGTCTCAGGCGGCTCTGGAATTGATGCGGCGAAAGCCGCTGTGGTTCGGGCCGTATTAGGAGGGGACATCGAAGACTACTTCGGAATCGGAAAAGTGACTGAAGAACTCGAACAAAGAGGAACAAGGCTTGTTCCACTGGTCGCAGTCCAAACAGCTTCAAGCTCGGCAGCCCATCTGACGAAATACTCCAATATCACTGACTTGGAGACGAACCAGAAAAATCTCATCGTCGATGAAGCTATCGTTCCTTCGCGCGCTCTTTTTGATTACAGCCTTACCCAGACTATGTCCGGTTCTTTCACTGTGGACGGAGCTTTTGATGGTCTAGCTCACTGTCTTGAAGTCTATTATGGAGCCAGCCCCGATTCATCCGAGAAGATCCAGGAAATCGCATTGACTGGAATCGAACTCATTCTCTCCTCTCTCCAAAACGCCTTTGCAGACCCGTCTGACATGGAGGCCCGAGAAGCAATAGGCTTGGCCACTGACCTCGGTGGCTATGCAATCATGCTCGGCGGCACAAACGGAGCGCACCTCACAAGCTTCTCCCTGGTGGATATTCTCAGCCACGGCCGGGCCTGCGCTCTTCTGAACCCCTACTACACCGTCTTCTTTTCTCCATCCATCTCCAGGCAGCTCCAGAAACTCTCCCCTCTTCTTGTTAAACACGGACTGATGGACAAAGTGTCATTGAATCTTGAAGGTCGAGACCTGGGACTGGCTGTGGCTCAAGCATTCATCAAATTGAGTCAAAGAGTGGGCTTTCCAACCAAGCTTGAGGAAATTAAAGGGATGAGCAGAGCTCATATCGAGAAAGCCCTTCGTGCTGCCAAAAGTCCAGAGCTGGAGATGAAACTGAAAAACATGCCCATCCCCCTGACATCCAGTATGGTGGAGGAATACATGAGCCCGGTTCTCGAGGCCGCACTGACCGGGAATTTCGCACTCATTAAATCAGTCAAAAAATGAAAGAAATAGAACTGAATTTAGGGCAGAAAAGTATCCCGATAGACGTTCCTGATAGTACAGACATACTGCCTATGGGAAAGGCTTCCCTTCTGTTTAACTCTGAAGAAAAAATCCGTGCCGCGTTAGATAATCCGATAGACAGTCCGTCTCTCAAATCCATGGTCCAAGAGAAATTGAAAGCGAATCCCGAAGCCAAGGCAGTTGTTGTCATTTCAGACAATACTCGCCCTGTTCCTTATTCTGGAAAATCGGGCATCCTCTATCCAATTGTCGACGAAATGATGAAAGCCGGCCTTCAACCCTCTCAGATCCGTCTTCTGGTGGCCACAGGAACACACAGGGCGATGAAAGAGGAGGAACTTAGAGACATGCTCGACTCCCGAGTGATTAATCTCGGCCTTGAAATAATCAATCATGACAGTAGAAATCTTGATGAACTCGTCTCCATTGGAAAGACAGAACTCGGGGGTGAAATTCTTCTGAATCGCTTGTATGTTGAAAGTGACCTGAAAATTCTAACAGGACTTGTGGAGAGTCATTTCATGGCAGGAGTCTCAGGAGGAAGGAAATCGATCTGTCCAGGGCTTCTCGCGGAAGATTCTACACACCTTCTCCACAGCGGTCCTATCCTTTCTTCTCCGAATGCACGGGACTTAATGCTCGAAGGAAATCCCGTTCACGAGGAAGCTCTCAGAGTGGCGCAAATGGCCGGCTGCGATATGATCGTTAATGTCACTTTGGACTCAAGATACAGGCTCACGGGAGTCTTTGCCGGAGACCTTGAATCCGCTCATTTGGCTGCGTTTGGAAAAATGAAAAGCTATGCGGCTATCCCGACCGATAAAAAATACGACTTAGTCATTGGCCACACCGGTTTTGTGGGAGTGAATCACTACCAGGCCGCCAAGGGCGCTCTGACGTGCCTTCCTCTACTCGAAGAAGAGGGAACCTGCCTCCTGGTCGCCTACCACACCGACCCAGATCCGATAGGAAGTACTCAGTATAAAAGAATGCTCCGTCTTCTCAGGGAGAAAGGCTCTGAAAACTTTCTAGAAACGATCCTCTCCCCATCATGGAGTTTTGTCCCAGATCAGTGGGAGGCCCAGATGTGGGCTCGCCTCTTCAATAAAATCCCGATGGAAAATCTCATCTATTGCACGTTTGAAATTCCTGAGGAAGCTTTTTCATGGATTCCGGGAAGAGATGCCAGAATGATTATTCCTGAAGCCCAGGACCTTCAGGAGCTGGTGACACAATCAATCGATTGGATCTATAAAAAACTCTGCCTTCGTTTGGGTCAAGAACCTCGAATCGCGTGTCTTCCGGACGGCCCTTACGGCATCCCTGTCGAACCAGAAGAATAGAAAATAAACTAGCGTCCAAAGATGAGTAACAGCTCTTCATCAAAAGCTATGAAACTGTGGAATTTCCAGCCTTTTCGAGCATTCCAATTGAACACATAAGACCACTGCTCTCCTGAAGACATCTTCTCCCACCATCTTGAATCCAGTTTTCTGCTCCCGACATCTTTGATAATCATCTCAACCTCTTGATCAATGCTAGATACTTTATACTCATTCCCTCCCTGTGCATAAATATACTTTGGAACTCCAATCAAAGACTTTAATAAAAGAGCTATAAGCAAAATAAGCACTAAATTCAGCAAAACCTTTGTGGATTTATCAAATCTCATAGGACCTCCTCAGTTTTAAATTATAATTTCAATTGAAAAAAAACGCCAAAAGGAAAAAAAGGGATAGTCAACTTTTTAAAAGTAGCTTGTCCCCTTCTTTCACGTGTCTCCAATTTTTTATTTCTGCTATACTATGCTCGTATGGTATATCTTCTGGGAACTTCCGGGTGGAGCTATTCAGAATGGAAGGGCAGATTTTATCCAGAAGGCCTCTCTCAAAAAAAATGGCTCTCTTTCTACGCAGAACATTTCAGCAGTGTCGAAATCAACATGACCTTTTACCGCTTTCCCAAGCCAGAAACTCTTAAGGGATGGCTGGACAAAACAACTTCTCAATTCACTTTCACCCTCAAGGCAAACCGCCAGATCACTCATTACAAAAAACTCAAGGATGTTAAAAGCGACCTCAAGTATTTCTATATCCTGGCTGAATCTCTTAAGGACAGACTCGGATGCATCCTTTTTCAACTCCCTCCCTCCCTCACGTTTGACCTGGATTTGCTCAAATCTTTCTTATCCAATCTTTCTTCCAACCATAAAAATGTAATCGAGTTCCGCCACGAGAGCTGGTTCACAGAGAAAATATATGACCTTCTTCGTGAGCATAAAGTCATATTTTGCGTGGTTTCCTCCCCTAAACTTCCCGAGAGAATTATTGAAACAGCGAAGACATCCTATTTCAGATTCCACGGCAGGGTAGGCTGGTACAAGTATAACTACTCAGATGATGAATTGAAGCAATGGGCGGAAGCCATAAGAAAGACAAAAGCTCAGGAATGCTTCATCTATTTCAACAACGATTACCATGCGTATGCTGTGAGAAACTGCCAGAAGCTCAGCAAATTTCTCAAAAAAGAATAAAAGGATTCAAATATACTCATTAACGCAAAAAAGGAGACAGGCCCCTTTTTTGGGGGACTGTCCCTTTATCTCATTGTTTTAAAGAAGATAGGGACTGTCCCCCTTCTTCAACAAAAAAGGGGACTGTCCCCTTTTTAAGTTGACGATGGGGTATGATTTGAATACTATAGAAGACGATTCATTCGGGACGATTTGCTACAAGGAGTCAATCATGAGAAGAATTCATACACTATTCGCAACGTTATTGACCTTATTTCTCCTCTCCATTCTCCTTTCCCCCCTTTCATACGGCCAATCCGAACTCCCCCCTACCGACTTTCCTGTGCTCATTACATCTTGTGGCCAGAGCCCAGGCCCTGTGCGAGTCAAAGCTATTTTTATGCGAATGAAGCTCAAACCCAGCCCGAAAACTTATATGGTGGTTGATCAAGCCACGGCTGAAGACCTGAAGATAGCCAAGGAAACAGGCTCCCCATACAAAACCATTATCATCGTCATGGGATCAAGCCTTAAAGCCATGGGAGCTGCCGGAATATCCATTGATGACGAAATCGACAGGACATCGAAGCTCATCGCGGAAGCTCGACGTCAAAAAATAACAGTCATCGGCGCCCACATCGAGGGCATGGCACGAAGAGCCCAGGGTGCAGCCGTGGGCGACAACACAGATGAACTCAGCATCGATGCTGTCGGCCCAAACTCAGACCTTCTGATCATCACCAAAGATGGAAACACGGATGGACGCTTCACTATAATCTCCAAGGATAAAGGCATCCCGATGATTGAAGCCGATAAGATGCTCGATCTTATCCCTGAATTCGAGAAGATCTTTAAAAAATAAAAGAATAAAAGGCAAGCGACTTCTCACTATCCAACTCGCATATGTTGAATACAGGACAGGAGCAAATCTTTCCAAGCTCCTCCCAGATATTCGAACAATCAATAAAATTCCCAGTCTTCCTTCTTAAGGCTAAATCTCCAGATTCCGATTTCAACATTTGAAATAATGGAAAATGCTGTGAGCATGTTCACTTCCACCGAGATTATCCTGGCCGTGATGGTCGTGACCTATATTATGGCCAGGATTCTGAAAGTCTCGACAGAACTCTCCATGTTCGCAGCCGCCCTTACTGGAGCGCTGGCCGGTGGCGTGGGAATTCCGGCCAGACATATAGTGGAGGGCGCTTTCACCTACCTGGATATTGTCCTCATTTTCATCACAGCCACTCTCTTCATGAACATTCTCAAGGAGTCCGGAGGAGTGGCTTATTTAGTCAGAGGAATCCTCCGCAAATTCTACCGAAGAAAATCCATCCTATTCATCCTGATCACTCTTCTGTTGCTTCTCCCCGGAGCCTTGACAGGAGCCGGGAGTGTAACGGTCCTGATCACTGGAGGGATGATCGCTGTTGTCCTGAGTTACATGGGAATCTCTAAACCGAAAACCGCCGCCATCATCTTTATCCTGGCAGGATTGAGTGCCGCCGCTCCTCCTGTAAGCCTGTGGGCCATGCTCACTGCAGCAGGAGTCAATATGCCTTATGTCGGATTTTTCCTGCCCCTGCTCATCCCCTGCGTATTCCTTTCTCTGATCACCATATTCATACTGGGATGGAAAGGAAAACCAGTTAACCTGGAAAAAGCTCTGGAAGAGCTGCCTGATGCTCCACCTAAGATGAACTGGATTCGTATCTCACTCCCATTCCTCGTCTTTCTTTTTCTGGTTCTTGCCGGGAGAATCTGGCCTCATTCTCTTCCTGTAATCGGGCTTCCTATGATGTTTATGGCATCTGCCTTTGTCAGCCTCTTGCTTTCGCCCATAAAGCTAAATTTTCTCAAAATTTCCAGAGACACAGTCCACCAGCTCCTTCCTCTGATCGGAACTCTCACCTGTGTGGGAATCCTGGTTCAAATCATGACTCTCACCGGAGTCCGGGGACTTATAGCCATAACCGCCGTGACTCTCCCCTTGATCTGGGTAATCCTCTCGCTCTCCTTCGTCCTTCCTTTCTCTGAGGCCGTACTCATGTGGGGCGCGGCTCCTGTCCTCGGCGTTCCTCTGGTTTTGCTGTTTAACACCATAGGGCTGAATCCCATCATAGCGCTGGCAGGGATGAGTGTCATCTGGCCACTGGGTGATGCGCTGCCGCCAACAGCTATTATCGGCCGCCTGACTGCCCAAACCGTCGGGATGAAAGAATCCTACTCGCAGCTGCTGAGACATTGCATAATTCCGGCTATCATCATCATGATTGTGGGCACTCTGATGGTCGTCTTCAGCAAAAAATTGGCTATTTTAACACTCTTATGAAGGAAAGTATATTGACAGACAGCTATGTGACAGAAATTTTTATGACAAAAAAGCATGTGCTGTCAAAATATATCATGGAGGACTCTGACTCATGATCATGACTATTCTCTATTATCTACTCACTGCCTACATTGCTTTTCTCATCATCTGGAACCTTCTGAAGAACAAGAAATGGCAGGAGGAGATTCTTTATATCATCATCCTTATGCCGTTTCTTTTAAGATTATTCCGGTTGAAATAAGGAAACAGAGGAGAAATGATGTCTGTGCGCTGGCCCTTTATTCGAAAATACAGCTTCATCCTCTTGGGTGTGATTCTTATGGTTTTTGCAGGGATGAGTTTTTACAACAGCCGTCATCTCAAAGAGCCTGTTGTCCTCAGTCCAGGGGTCACTCAGGTTAAAAAACTCAGTGATTACTTTTCCGCTATCAAAGGAACCGTCAATGATTCGAATATCTACGTCCTGGAGGGGACAAAGCCTGGAGGAACTATCCTCATCCTGGGAGGGAGTCATCCGGAAGAACCTGCCAGCCGCCTGACAACCTGGATCCTCTCTGAGAATGCGGTTGTTGATCAGGGAAGGCTTTTCGTCATCAACTCGGCCAACCGAAGCGCCACCACAGTGACCCGGCTGGGGGGAGCGTATCCGCCGGATTTCACGATTCCCACTCCCTGGGGAGAACAGAAATTCCGTATGGGAGACCGATGGTCCAATCCTCTCGACCAATGGCCGGATCCCGAAGTCTACATCCACTACCCGAGCCGACAGGAGCTGGCCTATGTGGATATCCGGAATCTGAACAGGACATGGCCTGGCCGAGCCAACGGCACACTGACCGAAAAAACATGTTATGCCCTGACCCAGCTCATTCACAAAGAAAAGGTGGATATCGTCATCGACCTCCATGAAGCAGAGTTGCAATATCCGGTGATCAGCACTATTGTTGCCCATCAAAAAGGGGAAGACCTGGCCGCCCTGACTTCTATGATGATATCTGGCTTGGAAGGATTCAATATCGGCATGGAGTATTCTCCTGAGGCGCTCCATGGTTTGTCTCACCGGGAAATCGGAGACCACACGCAAGCCATATCCCTCCTCCTCGAGGCTCCTGAGCCCTTCCTCGATGCAACCCGGGGAAGAACAGACAGAGCCCTTCTTCTCGAGGGAAAAGACGAATTCATCCTCAAAGCCGGAAAACACGGCCTTCTTTTCGAGAAAATGGATGAGAACGGATGGCCGATCGATGTTCGTGTCGGCCGCCACTGCTCGACACTTATTTATATCTTAGAACTCTGGACTGAGGAATATTCTGATAAAGCGGTGATTGCGAGAGAAATTCCTCGCTATGCGGAAGTGATAAAAAAAGGGACAGGCGCTTATCTCCACAATCCGGCAAAAGCTGACCCGAAAAAGGTCTACTACGAATAGAAAACAAAGCAGATTCGGTGAGATCGGCTCGCCCGAAGGGGAAAAGATGCTGACATAGAATTATTCGTCATCCTTCAGAGATTTTTTGCACAAGTGTCAGCAGATTTTATGAATAACCCAGGCTAGAAGCGATAGGAAATTCCTATCCCAAACAACGCAGAATCCATTTTAACATCACTAAACTGACCGGACTCTGGCCCGGTGACTGGGTCAGTATAACTCCATGTACCGTTCGTGCTCATGAAAAAATACTTCACCTCTAATATGAAAGCCAGGTTCCCTTTAAAATTATATTCTATGCCAGCCCCAAGATGATAACCCAGGGTACTCTTCACTGTCTCTTCTCTATCAAAACTCGTATCCCCTAAAGTGAAGCTGTTTAGATAATAGCCGATTCCTCCTGAAAAGTAAGCGGACGTATTGGACTGAAAAGGAAAGTATTTTTTAAGACTCAATTGAATAGGAATGATCCTCAAATCACCTCCGCTCAATCCATCAGGAAAATTGCCATCCACTCCCACATCAAATCCCTGGATACTCAACTCAAGAGTGAATTCTTCGACAGTTTTTACAGAAAAATGGGCGTTAAAGTAAGCTCCAGAGTTATAATAATCATCAGCAGGAAAAGACGCTCCTATGATCAGCCCGGCTCCAAATCTTCGAGGCTTTTCTTCAAGCTTTTTCTCCTGAATCCTGATTTTGGTCTGAGGCAATTCTTGGCCCACGACTTCAACAGCACTCTCATGGATATATCCAGGAAGAACAAACCCTTCGAGTTTGAGGGGAAGCCGAATGAGATACCATTCACCTTCCTTTCCTTCCACTTGAAGAATACGTCCTCTCTTAACGACAGCGATTATTTCTCCCTCCGTACTGGGCTGTTCACGGACATTGGCTCTTCGGACTTTAACCCTGATTTTCAACCCCTCAGTCTGGCTGAACCCGACAACAGACAAAAACAAGACCAGAGCCAAGAGCAAACACACTCTTTTTTTTAGAACGACTTGTATCATCCGCATTTGATTCTCCTTTATCAGTGCTTGAGATCCAGTAAGGACTCAGTACGTTCTTGTATTCTCCACAATTAATTTAGAACATGAATTTATAGCACAAAATCAAAGAGAAGGCTAGTCCTTCTGGAATGGTTGCGTGTGATAGATACTAGGGAAAATCCGGCAGACAATCTGCTATCTCAGTTTGTTGCGAAAAGTCAATATGAACACGATCAGCAACAAGTAGATAATCGACAGAACAAGAAACAGAGGCTGTTGCTCCCTGGCGCGCTGAAAAAGTCTCTCCTTTCCCGGTCTAGGGAAAGGGATGGGGTCCCATGAAAGTCCGTATCTTTCAACCAGGCCCCTGACAAAAAGAAGATGAATCACCGGGATCTCACGGGAGGCCATTTCGAAGATGACTCCCCGGTTCCCGAGAGGTGGAAGCTGCCTGACTCTGACAAGGCCTGGCTTTAACTCCAATACCTTTGCATCCGTTCCCATGTTTGCCCAGCTCCCTCCGATGTTGATGAAAGCTTTGATCTTCTTCCCACCGGCGCTCTTTTCATAGAGCTGCATCCTGTATTTCACATTCTCCCTGAGATCAGGCTCGTCAATAAACGGAAATCCACTTTTACTTATTTCTTCAAGGAGGAATGACCGCCCTTCAGGGCTCATATCCTCTCCATTGTCTTTTTCTCCTCCCAGAGAAAGGGCGATCGGCTGGAAATCAAAAACCCCTGATTTCAACAGACAATCCAACATATCCAGCCAGTGGAAATCCCTGATGTTGGCTCCCCATTGAGAGGCGCCGAGTGAATTGATCATGAGGGGATGGAGATCCATGGTTTTGGCAGCGGATAAGACGGCCACAATCAGGGCAGGAAAGGAACTCGAAGCTCCGACCGCCACTGTATCCCCCCTCTCAACACCTGCTTCTTGGAGTAAATAAACCACCAATCCCGCGAAGTTGGGATTAGTTGTCGTCCTTTTTGCTTCACGATTCCCGATAGTCGTCGTCAGAGGAGAAAATTCAACACCGATGAGTCCGGTCTGATTCGGATCACTCTCTGTATTGAGATGGAGGCCCCCCTCACTCTGGCATTCTCTCAACGCAGCTATGGCTTCTCCCATGATTTCTGAAGCCCGGAACATGTCTTCACTGATATTATCTCCCTTCCTGAACGGGATAAACCGCACCAACAAGAAAAAAAAGAGGCTGATAATAAAAAGGACTAGAATCGTGTTTCTATGGGTCCCGGCGTCCTGTTTCGGTAAGTTTCTTTTTTGTCTAAAAAATGCTATTTGCATCATTATTCATGTGGGGAGGATAAGTTTCATACTACACACATTTATCATTTCATTGTTCTCATGAGATTGCCACGTCGCTTCGCCTCGCAATGACATGTGGAATTCCTTCTCTCAGTCTTAAATAAAAATTCAAGATTTCCCTGTTTTCTCTTCAATGATGACCAACGCTTCTCCATCAGAACCATGCCAGAATCTTTACTAGAAAATAAGTAAAGATTGAGACAATAAACATCGAGGCCAGAGTGGGAACATATTTCTGTTTCTCCAGATTGTTAGCCAAAAGTCCGGGAATGAGCCATCCGATGGCTCTGAGACCTAAAGGATCAGAGAAAAAAACCGGTAAAAGAAGAAACCAGATTTGAGCCCAGAATGCTCCGAGGAGGACCAGCATCACAAACCTTCTTTTGCCAAAGAGAATCAAAAACCGCGATAAGAACATATAAGAATAAAGGCTCAAAAAGGCTATGAGAATCGTCGCCAGAACCCGTAGCGGCTGGTCAAGATAGAGAGCGATATAGGCGGGAACAATAATGCCGCCAGGATAAATATCCATGATCTCCACGTAGAGAACGGCGATGACCAATCCGATGAGAAGCGTCTCAAAAATCATAGGGCTTTCCTCTGTTCTCCCACTCCTCGATAAGCTCTCTTCCGGCACCTCCCATGTTTCCCATGCCCACGAGAACGGTCTCAGCTCCAACGCTCTTCGATATTTCTTCCAGAATACCCTTCGGAGGCCTCGATTTCAAAACAAATGTCTCCATTCCAGCCAATCGTTTCAATCTCTTTTTGAAAGCAGATGCATGCTCTCCGATCAGGAATATTTTTCGGAATTCTGGAAAAGTGTTTTCTCCTAATGATTTCAGCCATTGAATCGTTCTATCTCCCCTATCCCGTCTGAGGTTGAGAAGGCCTACTACATTTTTCTCTTTCAGGAAATCCTTTTTCACAAGCCTGGAGAGAACACGACGTGTGGAATCCGGGTCATTCGCTGCAAAGCCGTTAACGAGAATCCAGCGCTGCGAAGGCATTCCGACATCCACAGTCCACATTTTGAAGCTTCCAAAATCAGGTTGGACTTTCTTTAGGCCCCGGAGGACGATTTCTTTATCGATCTTCAAGTGCTCAGCCATAGCAAAAACAATACGAATATTTTCTTCGAACTCATGATGCAGCCTCTCCGCATATGACCCAGAATAGCCATGAAGAAAATTCCTGTCGACCTTTACGATTCGAGTGTTCAGCCCTTGGGCAGATTTCTCGAAAACAGAATAAAACTCTTCTTTGAGGACAAACACAATCCCATTCTCAGGAAATGAAGAGGCAAAGCAGCGGGCTATGTCCTGTCTTGTCGAGCCCATCTGAGCAATGTGATCGAGACGGACATTGGTTACAACTAGAATATGAGGATTGTGCATTTGGACAGACTCGAAAAAGCTACACTCAGGATGGATGCTCATCAACTCTGAAACCAGAGCATCGACCTTCAACTCTGCCCCAAATTTCAGGAGCCTTTTTCCTTCTAGGATGGAAGGAGAACCTCGGCGGTGAATTTCTCTCTCTTCCCCATCAGGAAAAATGATAACAGGTTTTGAACCGGTCGTTCTAGCCAATACGGTGAAACCGGCTTCCTTCAGACAAGCTGCAATAAGTCTGGCAACGCTTGATTTCCCCCTGGTTCCCGTGACACAGATTCTCAAAGGGATGGGCCGGACTTTCTTAATAATCCAGAGACGTTCCCACAGGAAGTAGAGTACAAGAAAGACAAGGCATCCCCCACTCAAGAGAAGTTCTTTAATAAGCTCTCTCCTTATTCTATTTTCTAAAAAAAAGCCCGGTGTACTCGCTCAGTAATTCAGTAACGTTTTTTAAAATGTCATTGCG
>JABAOF010009902.1_pt3 | contig 26031 bp, 32 predicted proteins | sample 7062171 | NCBI WGS metagenome assembly JABAOF01 (sample SAMN14538628, study PRJNA623070) | marine sediment metagenome | biome: marine biome [ENVO:00000428]; feature: marine pelagic biome [ENVO:01000023]; material: deep marine sediment [ENVO:00002113] | place: India: Gulf of Khambhat ...
AAATTATCTGCATTTTTTACAATTTCACTTTCTATACAAATATGTTTTATTTCCCCATGATGAGCTTCTATAGAATTAATTATTTTTTTCTTATCTTCTTTTGATAAATCAAATCTTTCTAAAAAGTTCTTAGCGTTTTCTATACTAATTTTAACATGTTCCTTCATATTTCCCCTTTTACGAGCTTCACCAAGTCCATTGTCCATTAAATAACAACTCACAGTTACGATTCTTTCATCGGCTCCTAATTTTTTCGCCATTTCCAAACCTTTTTTAACAGCTACTTCTGTGCCTTCAAAAGACGGTATTCCGTATTTTTCACTAAATTCTATAGCTAATTTTCTAGATTCTTCTTTAATATCCAAATTTTCACCCTAAACTTATTCCCTTAGCCATTAACTTAATTTTACAGTTTTCACAAAAACTCTTAGTTTTCTTATCAACATCATAAACAGAAGGTGAAAAACTCATTACACAACTTGGATTACTACAGTGATCTAAACCTAGATAATGTCCTATCTCGTGCACAACTTCTTTTACAACTCTTTCTTCTAAAATGCTTTTATTAGGTCTTTCATCATAAAATTCAGTTCTTAACCTTGTTAAAGAAACAATAGCACAACTTTTTGCAGGATCTTCTAATCCAAAAACAAAATTTAATCCTCCATAATAGAGGTCTACATCTGTAACTAATAAACTAGGAATGCTTTTATCAATGAACTTTACTTCTGATGCTTTAGAAAGAAAATTCATAACAATCTCAGCATTATATTGTTTTCTCCAGTGATTAAAAGCTTCTTGGGGAACTGATAATTTAGGCATAATTCTGCATTTTATATTCAAATTTTCTAGCTCATTTTTAACGATTTCAACAATTTCCTTAGGTAGGTTACCTACAGGAACTATTCTGAGAAACATAATTAAATTTAGGTTTTAAAGGTTAAAAAAATGATTATTTTTCAAAATCTTTAAGAATTTTTGTTTACATAATATATTATGCACGAAAAATCAGCTTCTGAAAGGTCAGTTGAAGAGGAATTCTACACTTCTTTTCCAAAAGATTACGAAATAGGTAAAACCAAATACATAATAGTAACAGGAAGCGTAATGTCAGGTGTTGGTAAGGGAACATTTTCTGGTTGCTTAGCCACTTTGTTATCTTGTCATGGTTTTAAGGTCTCTCCTTTAAAGTTTGATGGTTATTTGAACTGTGATGCAGGAACATTAAACCCATACAGGCATGGAGAAGTCTTTGTTTTAGACGATGGAACCGAATGTGATCTTGATTTAGGATCCTATGAAAGATATCTCAATAAGAGTTTGTTTGAAGACAACTATTTAACAGCCGGAAAGATTTTTAAGATAATAATTGATAAAGAAAGAAAAGGAGAGTATTTAGGAAGAGATGTTCAATTCATACCACATGTTACTGGAGAAATAAAATTCTTTCTAAGAAGTTTGGCTATGAAATCTGATGCTGATATAGTTTTGGTTGAGGTTGGAGGTACTGTTGGAGATTTGGAAAATTCATATTTTATAGAAGCCACAAGAGAGTTAAGATATGAAGAAGGAAAAGAAAACGTATGTTTTGTTAATGTAACTTATATATTAGAGCCAAAATCTCTTGGTGAGTTTAAGAGCAAGCCAGCCCAGTTAGGAATAAGAAATCTTATGGAATTAGGAATACAGCCAAATATAATAGTTTGTAGATCAGAAAAACCCATAACTAGAAAAATTAAAGAAAAGTTAAGCATTTTTTCAAATGTAGATGTTAATAGAATTTACAATTTATGGGATTTTAGAAATATTTATGAGATACCTTTATTGTTAAAAGAAATAAAAATGGATAATGCTATTTTTGATGTTTTAAGAATAAGACCAAGAGAAAATGTTGATGCTGAATTAAACTTCTTAAATTGGGAAAATTTTGTTAATAAAATAAAAAAAGCAGAGAAAGAAGTTACAATAGGAATTGTAGGAAAATATACTTATGTTCACGATTCTTACTTAAGTATAATTAAAGCTTTAGAGCATGCTGGTCCTTATTTGAAATCTAAAGTTAAAATAAAATGGATAGAGTCTACCGATTTAGGAGATAAAAAAAGTATTGAAGATGCTTTAAAAGATGTAAATGGATTAATTGTTCCTGGCGGTTTTGGAAAAAGAGGAATCGAAGGTAAAATTAATGCCATAAAGTATGCAAGAGAAAATAAAATACCCTTCTTAGGTTTATGTCTTGGCATGCAATTGGCAGTTGTTGATTTTGCGAGAAATGTTTGTAATTTAAATAATGCCAACTCAAGTGAATTTAATGCCAATACACCTTATCCTGTTATAGATTTCATTCCAGAACAAATTGATATTATTAAAAAATCTATGTATGGGGCAACAATGAGGTTAGGTGCTTATCCAGCTTTACTTAAAAAAGAAAGTTTAGTAAAAAAACTTTATGGTAAAGAAGAAATTTCAGAAAGACATAGACATAGATATGAAGTTAATCCAAAATACATTGAAATTTTAGAGAAAAATGGTTTAATATTTTCTGGTATATCTCCTAATGGTATTTTAATGGAATTTATGGAATTAAAAAATCATCCTTTTTTTGTTGCTACACAATCTCATCCAGAATTTAAATCAAGACCAATGAATCCTTCGCCTGTATTTTTCGGGTTGGTTAAAGCCTCTTTAGAAAATAATTAAATGGGAAGGGTGGGATTTGAACCCACGACAGCACGGTCTTCAGCCGTGCGCTTTTGGTTTTTAACTCCCAGGCTGAGCTACCTTCCCATACAAGATGATAAAGAATTATTCTATATAAATCTTTTTAAAATATTCTAAAAATTGATTAGAATTAGTAATTGTCAAAGAAGAAGAAAAAGGGAAATTACAAAAATATAAAAAGACCATCATCGTTATCTCAGGCCGCTGTTCGAACTATCTTCTTCTTCTTCTTCTCGTCTTTTTCTTTGTTGCTTTCTTTTTTCTTCTTCTTGCTGCCATTTTTTTACACCTCATTTATTAAAATACGAACAAATTTTATTTTTGTCCGTAATTAAATTTAATACTTTTTCATATTTAAATTTTTCTTTTTTTGTTATTTTTTGTAAAAATAACTTTTTATTAAAATTATTAATAAAATTAAATAAAAAGTTCTAATTAATTCTTTTTCTTTAAATTTATTTTAATTTTACATTATTGTTTGTGAATTTAGTGNNTGGAAATGTTGTACATTTTCTTATATCATCTGCTCCTAAGACAAATTGTGTAACTCTGTTTAATCCAATTCCACAACCAGAATGTAATTTTATTCCATTTAATTTTACACAATCCAAATACCACTGAAAATCTTTCATTCCTCCGCCTCTAGCTCTTAATTTTTCCATCATTTCTGAATTTTCTAACCTTTCTTTTAATTTATCATGTCTATGTTCCCTTTCTGCTGCTCCAACTGCTTCCCCACTTATAGGTAAAATTAAGTCTGTGCTATTAACTATTTCAGACCTAAAGTCATTTTCTTTCATATTAAAGAATTTTATTGGCTTAGGAAAGTGTGTTATGAATAAAGGCTGGTTTCCATACATATCTACTAACATTTTTTCATGTTTACTCTTTAGATCACTACCCCATTTTAATCCAACTTTTTCTATTGCTTCATCATATGTTATTTTATTAAAAGGCGCTTTTACTTTTTTTAGTCTTTCTATATCAACTCCTATTTTTTTGAGAAGTTTTTCTTCTTTTAAAACCTCTTTTACCATACTACAGACTGTTCCTTCTATGTATTTAAGAAGTTCTTCAAAGTTTCCTTCAAACTCTATTTCTATTAATGGAAATTCTGTTAAATGTCTATTATCTGCATCTAGTTCTGCTCTAAAACTTGGTCCAATACACCAAACTTTTTTTAGTCTTGGTATCATTGCTTCAAGGTATAATTGCTGGGTTTGACTAAGATATCCTTGATTTCCAAAATAATCTAAACCAAATAAAGTGTCTATGTTTTCACATGCTCCTGTTGCTTTAGTTATATGAGGTGCATTTACTTCTATAAACCCGTTTTTTATGAAAAAATCTCTTGCTCCTTTTAATAATGCTGCCTCAACTCTTGCAACAATTGCTAACTCTTCTGTGTTCGTTATTTTATGTCTCTCCCCAGTTTCTACTAATTTTTCTAACATATCCATACCTCCTAGGGAGGAGAAGGAAAACCCTTCAAAAATTGATTTTAAGAATTTATAAACCTTTCTTTAGGATATTTTACAATAAAAATATTTATATTGTTAGAAAACAATATTGCTTTAGTATTCTTTTTCTAGCTAACTTATATGAAAATAACCCCAGGAAACATATATATGACATTTTATAAGTCGAGAATTCTATAATTTTTTATGGCAAAAAGACAAAAAGAAAAACAATCTTGGTTTGCTGGTCCTTATCCTTGGCTAGTTTCTACTATTGCTTTTTTGTTACCCAGTATAAATTATTTTAGTAAGGGAGATATAACCGGAGGAACCATTTTTCTAATTTCAACTGTCCTGTTTTTCATAAATTTTTTAGGAAGAGCAAAGAAGAAATAACACTTAAATCAAATTTTTCCATACCAGATATGAAAATAACCCTAGGAAACTTTATTCTAACCATTCCTTTTTCTTAATTTTTTCAGGAATGTATTTTTCAGATATAAATGATATTCCTTTTGAAGACAATGCTGCTAATTCAACCTTACCTTTTAACTCTTTCATTTTATTAAAGAAATCTTGCCACTCTTTTTTATCTTTAAACCATTCATATTTTGTTAAATCATTCAATCTTTTTATATCAACATCTTTAAATTTTATTAAATGTTTTTTCAAACCAAATTCTTCTACATCATAAGGTGTTAAACCTAAAAATCTTGCTTCAGGAATTGCTAATCTTTCGCTTATATGTGCTAACGAAATACTTCCAAATTTTAATACAGAATAAATATAAACTCCCCAAGGATCTAAGTCAACCAAAACATAAACAGGAAGCTTGTGTTCATTATGTAGTCTTTGTAATAATCTTCTCACACCCCTTGTTGCCTGTCCTTGAGATGACATTATTATACAATTTAACTTTTTCCAAACCTTATCTTCATGTAATCTTTCCCATTCTGCTGCTTTTTCCATGTATATAACAAACTCTGCATTTACTCTTTTGAATTCAATTTCCTCAACATTTGAAGGTATAGACCAACCCCCAGAACCTAATCTAGACCAATTAACAGTATCTCCTTTATCTTTTACAACAACATTTCCAGCAACAGAACCCATTTTATTAGCATTTATGTGTAACTGTTCTCTAGAACAATTGCTTATTAATTCTAAATCTTCTATTGCTTTGTTTGATTCTACTTGTTCATCTACAATATTTATATTGGTGTTAGGTATTGTTCTTTTGATTCTGTAAAAAACTTCTCTTAAGCTTAAGTGTTTATTAACGTCTAACAATTCTTTGGTTGTTGCTGCAACTTCTACTGTTTGAACAAACTTTCTAACATGAGCAACATTAAAGAAATATCTTTTAGATGTTCTGTTTCCAAGAGTTATTAGTTTGGATTTAGTATCATAAATAATATTAGATAAGGCTCTTACAGGAACAATCATAGAAGGATTTCTACGACTTTTTATATCATTTACTAATTTTTTTCCTAATTCTTTAAGATTTTTCTTGGCTTCTATTCTCTTTTGTTTCTTTTTCATTTAAATCTTCCTCTTCAACCTCTCCATTAACCTCTTTTAAGCCACCTTTAAGCATTTTTTCTAAACCATGCTCAATTTTTACTTTGGAAACATCAGATATTTTTGAAATTGCTGTTGCTGCTTCAGGAATATATCTTTCAAACAAGCTTCTTCTCATTTGTATTTCATGTCTTCTTTTTTTCCCATATATATATTTCTTAAGTTTTCTTCCAGCATCTTGTAAAGCTAATTTAACTTCCTTTATTATATTAGGATAACCTGCTATTGCTTGTTTTCCTTCAGAAGTAAATGGAACCCAAACTGATGCAAAATGAACTAATATTACTAAAGGTCCTGTTGGCAAAGATCCGGAGGATTGTTGTAATCCATATCTTCTCCAATCAACTTCCTTAACTGCTTCTGTAATGGCACATCCTCCTTGATGATACATTAAAGGAACTTTATTAGCAAATCTAAAAAAATCAGCTGTTTTATTAGGATTTAAATTTCCTCCATAAGCTAAACCAACCTCAACAGCAAACGGTCGGCCTCTGTAAACAGAAGGCGGTCTTGTTATTGCTATAAAATGTTCTGCTTCAATTTCTTTTTTTAATCCTTTAACTATTGTTTCTTCTCCTATTTGAGAAAGACAAGCTGTGGGTGGGGAAACTAATTTTACTGTTTGCATTGCTCTATGTAATCTTCTTATTTCATTATAATCTAGAGATTTTGGTTTTCTTTTAGGGTTGATTTTGGCTAATTTACACATTTGTAAGGCTGATGTCTTGCCTACTCTTGAAAAATCAGCTTTTAAAAACCTAAGAATGTTCTTTGCTCTAGTTTCTTTAATCATTCTTCTTAAAATTCCTAATTCTACTCCATATGGGTGCGGTTTTATTTCTTTTGGTAATTTAGGTAAGTGATGAACTGCTCTTGGAAATGTAATTTTACCATTGGGTCCATGATAAATTATTTTGGCATAAGAATTCATTATTGCGGTTTCTTTTAGATATTCTGGTATTGATTGTCCTTTTTCAATATATCTTCCTTCAATTTCCATTTCAATCTTAATTCCATGCCATTTTTCAGGGTTTTTTTCTCTTTTACTAGAAATTATACTAGGTTCATTCTTAGTAACATCAATCATCAAATCTATTATATAAATAAATCTTTTTCCTGTGCTTGAGGTTATTCTTATTGGTTTCCCGCTAGTTAATTGTGAGTATAAAATTGCTCCAGAAACTCCTATACCTTGAGTTCCTCGCGATTGCCGAAGTCTGTGGAATTTACTTCCATATAATAATTTTCCAAAAGCCAAAGGAAGTTTCTCTTCTACTATTCCAGGCCCATTATCTTCAACCATTAATATAAATTTATCTTCTGCTGTTTGCTTTACTGAAACATGAATATTGGGTAGAATTCCTGCTTCCTCACAAGCATCAATACTGTTATCAACCATTTCTTTTACTACTGTTAGCATTGCTCTAGTGGTATTTTCATAACCTAGCAAGTGTCTATTTTTTTCGAAAAATTCAGCTACAGATATTGCTTTAAGATCTTTTGAAAGCCTCTCTGCAGCTGGTCTTTCTTTTGTCATAAGCACCATTTTGTTAATATTTTATTATTATGCTTTAATAGAAATTAACTTTGAAATTTATATAAATTAAGTTATATTAAGGATAATCTGATTACTAAAAAATAAGGAACAAAAATACAAAGAATTTTTAGTGCGGTATACATTAAATGGCATCTAAAAACTGATAAAATACATTTTTAAAAGACATTTAAATCATTATTTTTACATAATTTTAGCATGAAAAAATTACTACAATTGTCTATTATTTTTATAGTTCTTGTTGCTGGTTGTGCTCAACCAACAGGAGAAGTTATAACAGGAAAAGTTGTGGCAAACGAAACCTTTGAAGAAGATTGTAGACCAAATTGGAATTGTACTTTCTGGTCTGATTGCATAAGAACAGGAGCAGAAATCGGAATTCAAAACAGAACATGCATAGATAACAATAATTGTGTTGTTAATAAAGAAGAATCAAGGGTTTGTGGATTGCCCGGAATTGCTTTAAAAGAGCCTTCTCAAATGGTTTTGGAGGTTTCTGATTTACCAGATAAAAACTGGACAGTAGAAAAAAATGTAAGATCTAGAGAAGAGGTTTCTCAAATTGAAAGAGAACTTGGTTTTAAAAAGGGTTATAATGTTACTTTCTTTTCTCAGGAAAACGACATTATTAAGCATTTTATTAGTGTTTATCCTTTGGTTAACAGTGCAATTAATATGACTTTTAGTTTTGAAACAGCCAAGGAAAATTATAGAACAGGGAGACGTTATGAAAATACTAGTAAAAGAATATCATCCATTTCTGAGCTTGATAATCCTTTTATAGGAGATTTTAGCATAGCGTACAATGTTACTGTTTTAAATAAAAATGTTAAGGAAAATGTTTATACAATTTGCTTTACAAAATGGGATGTTGCTGAAGTTATTACAATAGAAGGAATTAATAGTGATTATGAATTATTAAAAGAATTAGCTAAAAAAGCTGAAGAAAAGATAGCATGAAAGAAACTGATAAATCGATTTTATATGGTATTCTTATTGGACTTATCTTTTCAATTTTATTTATTTTAATTATTAAGTTTAAGTCTGATATCTCAGGGTTTGTGTTAATTTTATTAATTCTTCTAGCAGCTTCTGCCACTTACGCTTTTTATAGAAATAAATATGGAAAAAGTCCTAAAACAGTGAATTTATATAGAAATAGCATATTATCAATGTTCGAATCATTTACTCTTATAATTGCTATTACTTTTGTTTACTTTTCTTATTTATCTTCTCCATTTCCTGTTCCAGAAACAGTTTTAATTCAGGCATTATCTATAATTTTTGTAGTTTGGTTTATTGTTTTTTTTGTGACTTGGAAATATAGAAATATGAAGTTTAAATCCTGATTTTTACACATTAAGAACGTATCAAATAAATTGGCTCGGAAGTCGGTTTCTGATTTTTACCATTTTCAATTCTTTTTGGAAGATCTGTTTTAACATTAGCATTATATGAATCCATTTTATCACCATCTTAATTTTTGTATCACTACAATTAGATAATAAAGTATTTAAACATATGCTATAAATCCCGAATTATTCATAACCAATTCCCACAAACTTAAAAACTAATAATTCTAAATTATTTCTATGGAAGAAAAAAGATATAAAGCATTAAGAGATGCTGCAACAAGAAAATATGGTAGATTATCTGTTTGTGAGCAAGTATCTATAAGGAGAAAACTTATACCTCCTATAACCGATTAACTTTTTGACAAAAACCTAACTCTTAAATCCTGATTTTTCTATACCCATCATCTAACACCATGTTCACACATGAAATCATAAACAACTTTAAAAGCTCCTCTTGGAAGAAAACGACTAAATCTACGGCTTAAAGCTCTTCTCATATTTACAGGTAATTCTTTTGGTAAGTATGGTATTATTTTTTTGCCAAGCAATGTTTCTTCCCAAGGCAAATAAGCTACTGTTTTATTTGTTAATTTACCGACAACTTCGTATGGACTAAAAGTTTGCTTGACACGAGTTCTACCTAAGCTTATTTTAACAGTCCGAACTTTCCTTTTTTCCTTTAAAAATCTCGTTAACTCATATACTTGTCTTTGTGTTTTTCCTATCCCCTCACGTATTTCTTTATATGTTGAAGGTTTACCACTTATAAAATTGAGAAATCTAGCTTCTGAAAGAACAGTTCCTTTACGTCTCCTTCTTTTGACCCGTTTCTTTCTTGTATCCAGTTTTGCCTTTATCAAAGCAAACCTAAAATAAATAATATCCTTTTCGCTAAGCCCAGTTATTTCTTCCATTTCTTTTATTTTCAATTCATGATACGTGATTATGGGAAAATATTCGGGTTTTAAAGCAGACTCCAGATTTCCTGCATGATATGCTGAAATATTAAAAGTTTTTGATAATTCTCCTATTGTCATTTGCCTAGCTTTTTCTATTGTTGGTATTTCTAATTTAGTCATAATCTAATAGTATGAAAAAAAATTATTTAAATCCTGATTTTTCGAAGGGTTTAAATCTTTTTCTATTTATTTTTATTTTATGGAACGTGTAAAAAAGTTTGTAGATCGCTTTAGAAAACCTAGAGAAGAATTTATAGAAAAAACTCTAGAAAACATGGGAATCTCAAAAGAAGATCCTAATTATGAAGACTACAAACATAAAATAACAAAACTTGTAAAAAGAAGAAGTAATGAGAATGTGGTTTCTGATTTCTGTATTCCTTATTCTAAGTTGATGGCTGGAAAAGTAAGGAAGGAATTGAAAGAAAGAGATGATAAAATTAAAGGTTTAGAAAAAAAACTAACTCAAGAAGAAGAATTAATCAAAATAACTAAACAAAAAACAATAAAAGATATTTTTTCATCAAATATATTCACAATTAATGATAGCAAGAGTTATAAAATAATGAAAGGTCTTGAAAACGAAAATAAGAATTATAAAATGCTAAAGAAAGATACTGGCTCAGAGAATGGTGATTTAAAATGGAGATTAGGTTCTTTGTTAGAAATAGGAATGGTTGAAACTAGTTACTGTGGTGAAGATGAACTCTTTTGTTTATCAAAAACTGGAAAGGATATAATCAATAGGCGGGACAAAGATTTTGAAATGAGTGTTGAACTTTTTGAAGATAAAAAATATAATCTTGCTTTAGAGACTACTGGATACAATCCTGAACAAGCAAAAAAATTATTAACATGGTTAAATGGTAAGAAAGGTAGGGGGCATAGGATTAAAATAAAAAGATTGTATGAAAAATTAAAGAATCCTAAAAAGGTTAGCCAAAGGTTTTTTGCTGAAAGAGAAAAAGGAGATACTCATGAAAAGCATCTTGGAATAAAAATTACAAATCATGAGACAGCTGGTAAACTTCTATTATTATATTCTTAAACTATGATTCTGGAAGAGAATGAAAAGATAGAAAATTAATTTCTAAATAAAAATTCTATAATAAGGATAGGTAATCCCAAAAGTGTTATAAATAAAACAAATCTTAGAGCAACATCGTTAGAAGTTAGCCAAGGCTGGGTTCTAGTGCAAACAAAAACACTATTTAATACATCTTCCTTTGTAACCCCTTCAGGTACTGGGATTTTTTGTGGTTTTATTAAAGACAGTGTATAAACTCTAGCAAAAGGAATTTTCAATTGATTTAGGTTAATAAATCCTATAAAGGAGAAATCAGTAGTATTAGTAACATTACTGCAATTTAAAGGTTTTACACTTAAGGTAGATTCAACCCACGTTTTATTATCCATAGACATATTGATTGAAAAATTTTTTAAATAAGGAGAATTAATTATTGAAAAAACTTTTAAATATGTCGTAGCGTGACCTATATCTCTTAATCTAATGTCTACTTTACCATATATAATATTTTCTGATACTATTAGAGTTTGATAAGTATATGGAGGAAAATCAGTTTTGGTTAATTCTTCCTCAAATATGTAAGCAAAGATAATAAAAACTAATAATAAAAAAATTTTTTGAGTCTTATTTAACATAAAATAAAATTAATTTTAAACTTTAAATCAATAACTCTTAAATCCTGATTTTTCAGAGTAAGCATCTTACAATATACAACATTAAAATAACTGATAATAATATTCTAATTAGGTGATTTTATCATAGAAGTTGTGCTTGTTCCCAAAGAAAGAATAAAAGTTATAAAAGATCAAAAAACAGTAAAAAAAATAGAAAATTCTATAAAAATTAAAATATCTTTTGAAGAAAATTCTGTTATGATAGAAGGTGAAGGAGTAGAATTATTTCAAGCAAAAAATATTGTAAAAGCAATTGCAAGAGGTTTTTCTCCTGAAAAAGCCTTTAGATTGTTAGATGAAGAAGAAACTCTAGAAATAATAGAATTAACAGGATTTACTGATAAAAAAATGAAAGTCATAAAAGCTAGACTAATAGGAACCAAGGGAAAAACAAGAAAATTAATAGAAAATTTCAGTGGTTGTTCAGTTTCTGTATATGGAAAAACAGTTTGTTTAATAGGAAATTTTGAACAAATGAAAATTGCTAGAGAAGCAATAAAAATGGTAATAAGAGGATCAAAGCATTCTAAGGTTTATGGCTTTTTACAACAAGCAAGTTTATGATTCGTCGAACCTTCCATCAGTTCTAACCAATTCTTCAGTAGCTTTCATCAAAGTTTTTTTCTTATACCTCTCAATACTCATGTGCCAATAAACATTTCCCTGAGCAACCCTTTTCTTTTTTAACTTTCCTTGGTTACAGAGCCAGTCCAGCTTCTTCCTTAAGGTCTCTAAGGTATTTGGCTTAACAGGTATTTTTTCGATTCTCAAAAGCTCGCTAGGAGTGCATGGAGAATTAGCAAGAACCAAAACTTCTAGTCTTTCTTCGTCTGGATACTCATAAACCATCTTGGGCATTTTCTAAACCTTTAGCTTACTTATGTTTATTATAACTTAATTAATATAAAAATTTAACTTAATTATTAAAAAAGGATACTCTAATATTAAAAAATTTTTAATTTTTTAAGCATGTTTTTTTCTTTTGGTATACATTACGCAAAACCCCAATTTTTTAGACTTCTGGGGAAATATTTTTTATGTACCCCTTTCTTTTAAGCCAAAACGCCTGAGCTTTGCTATATAACCAAATAACATCTGCTCTTTCTTCTTTCTGAACGCTCCAGGGCTTAACTAGAATCAAATATCCTGGTCTGATCCATAATCTCCTCTTTATTCTTCCAGGAATTCTGCAAATTCTTGTAAATCCATCCTCGCACTTAGCTTCTAGTCTTCCTCCTCCAAGCATGGCTGTTACAATTCCTATTGTTTCATCATCTCTTGGCACTCTCACTCTTATAATTTCTTCTTCTCTAGCCATTTAATCACTTAGTATTCTTACTAATATAATGTTTCTATAAATATCTTTACCTTGTTTGCTTGTAACAAGCTTATAACTCTTTTTTATCTCAGCTTTATATTTCTTTCTTAAAAACTCTGTGATTTTTTCAGCTAAAGACTTATTACTTATAAATAAATCATAGCCTCCTTTAACTTCTTTTATTCTATAAAACCCTTTTCCCATTAAAACAATGTCATCTATTGAATTAATATCATCATTTGTTAAATTCCCTCTTATTTGTATTATGGCTTCATAATATTCTCCAAATTTTCTAGAACATTCAAGACAAACTTGTTTATTTATTTTTAATTTTACCTCATAAAACTCTTCTTTAAGGTTTTTAGAGCCTTCTAAAAAGCCTTTAGCATAAACTTTTAAAGCATCGTTTATTTCAAATCTTATTTTAATATCTTTTCCAAGAATTTTAATCTTATTTCTTAAAAATTCGTCAATTTCTATGTCTTTCCACATATTTTTTTCCTTTATTTTGTTACATTTAGTACATATTGTAACAAAAATTTCTTTAGGAATTTCAATTAATTGAAACTTTTTATTATAGCATTCTTCACAGTATCCTTTTATCAGTTTTTCAGTTTTTTTGCCACAAATAAAGCAGAATTTCATAACAATTAAATTTTGAACGTTATAATATAAATATTCTAATTTCTAAATTGTAAAAAGTGAGAAAATGAAGAAAAATTACACTGAAATTGAATTGAGATTCCCACTTTTTAATCCTAAACAAATAATTCAAAAATTAAATAAGACAGCACATCTCAAAGTAGAAAAATTACCTCAAAAAGACACATATTACGTTCCTATTCATCGTAATTTCTTAGATAGAAAAAAAGTTATTGAATGGTTGAGAATTAGAGAAACAAAAGATAAAATAATTCTAAACTATAAAAATTGGTATTCTGACATACACTGTGATGAATTTGAAACTAATATTGGAGATGTTGTTGCCTTAAAAAAGATATTTGAAGCTTTAAATTTCAAAGAAATTATTGTTGTAGAAAAAATAAGAAGCATTTGGACTTATAATGATATTGAAATTTTTATTGACAATATTAAAGACTTGGGATTTTTTATCGAATTAGAAACAAAAGACGATCTTAGTGTTGAAGAAGCTAACAAGCTTCTTTATGATGTGCTGAAAGAACTTAAAGCTGAAACAGGCCCACAAGATTTTAGAGGTTATGCCTACAGAATGCTTGAGAAAAAGGGTTACAAATTTATAAACTAACCTTAAATCTTTAACTTTTTTTATAATTTATACCCTAAAAACTATAAAGTTTCATATTTTATACCACAAATAAAATGTTAATTCAGCTGTTTCTGACATATCACAACATAAAGGAAAGAATGAAGAAACAGTAATATATTTTGGTGCAAATTTACCATCAATTGCAGAAGGCCAACTATCTTCTTTACCAATTGTTATGAATTGATTTGACATTGTTAGGTAAGAGGCATTTATCCAAGACTCTGAACGAGATGTATTTGAGATTCTAACTTCATCCAACATGCCATTAAAATCATAGTATGTATCATCATCTTTAAATCTTGCCATCTTTAAGTAAATATTTCTACTGGCATTCAGAGTTCCACCAGGTGGAAATGTAGGACTGACATCTAGACTTCCATTAATATATAGTAAAACATGGGTTGTGTTTACAACTCCAACAACATAATACCATTCTCCAAGAGTTGCCTGAGTTGAAATCGATCCATCAGCTTTTATTCTTAACTCTCCAACAGGTTCAACTCCAAATCTGAAACACCTATCACATGAACCCTCACCCTCACCTAAAATATCTATATGGTATGAAGGAAAATTATTAATAATATGTTGCCACTGTTGATCTATCCAATTTGTTCCATAAGGTTTAATCCAAGCTTCGACAGTTATTTGATTTCCAGTAATGTTTAGGCTCTCTGATAAAGGAACGTCAACATAGTCAGCATCACCATCAAAATCTAAAGTAGCATCTACCATTCCACTAGCTCCATATGTAGATCCATAATTTGTTCCATCGTTGTCGTTATTAGTAGAATCATATATAGTTCCAGAAGACTCATCAAAATGCCATACTGCAACAAAGTTTGAATCATAAGTATTTTCTTTGTCCTCTGCTCCAGAAGCTTGAGGATTATTATAATACACCCATATGTAATCTGTGTTAGAGTTGGCTGGAATATTAGGAACCTTAACCCATACAAAACTTTCTCCACCATTATTCCATTTCTCTATATGATATTTTAATACTGTATTACCATCAGAGTCTATGAATCTTAAATCACTCCCATCGGATTTCGCTTTGTTATAATCGAAGTTAGAAGTTGTTAATTTAACTAAAACTGGAAAATCATCCAAATCTCCAGTCTGGACAGAATTATCAAAGGTGAGTTTTCTCCTCATTTGCCAATTTGGATTCCACCAATCTTTAAATTTAACTTCTTTTACATACCATTCATTAACTTTTGATGCAAGTGCCGCATGAATTAAATTTACATAATCTTGTCTATCCCATACATGTTCAGAGATCCAAAATGCAGTGCCATTCCTTGTCATTGCTGCTTGTTCAGAAGAATCCTTTTTTACTATAGTTACAGTTTTTTCAATACCTTTAACTCCTGTAGAAGCTTCAAAATCTGTAAAATCTTTAAAAATAAAAGAAATGTTTAGAGGTTGAATTATTATAAAATCGTTATCCCAGAAAATTTTTTTGATTTTAAATGTGTACCATTCATTATTAAATCCCTTTAGATTAAATTTTCCATTTACAGGTATATCTTGCATGAATCCTTCGTCAGCTGTTAAATTTTCTATGTCAATTGATGTTTGTGTAAAATTTACTTCCCTAGTTGTATCCCAAATTCTCAAATAACCTCTTTTCTTCCCATCTACATCATTTTCCCTTTCTACATTAAATCCTAAACCTAAAAAATATTTTTCAGTGCTATCATTTGATGGATTATAAGTGTTAAATATAAGATCTCCACTTGAGAATGCTATTTGATCTAAACCAAATATGTCATTGAAATCATCATGATCCCCTGTAGTATCGTTGATAGCTATTATAACACCACCTTTGTTTAGATAGTTAATAATCTTTGATTTTTGCAAAGAATAATCAATTTGATCAGAGTTCTGCAACACGATAACATCAAGATTTGGTGGAATAAGTTCAGTGTTTATATCAAAATCTATAATAGTAAAATTAGCCCAATGAATATTAACATATTTTTCTTTAAAAATAGGCGAGCATAACCCATTACGACAGCCAACAGTTATATTATTTTTAGGAACTCCAAAAACTTTTAACCCAAAATCAACATTTGGTGGAGTTAAATCTTCAATTTTAGTAATATTACTATTTAAAATTTCTACAACACCTTCATTTTTTAAAGTTTTTACTATATTATCTCCCACTGCTACTAAATCAGCCCTTTCCCAACTTTCTTTTGATTCATAACTATAGATTGTTCCCAGAACCACTAGAATTAATATTAAGGCAACTGATATTTCTAACAAATAAACAAAACCCTTCATTTTTACCACAATTCTAGTGTCACATTTCCTAAATCATTTTCAATTAAAACATTCTTATTAACAATCACCTTTGCAGGTTTTAAAGTATCTCTTCCACAAAATAAGAGTGAATTAGTTGAATTGTAAATTTTTAGTCTATAGTCTTTTATATCAAAATTATTCATAAGGCTACAATTATAACTTAAGTTTGCTATTTTATTTTTTGAAAGATCAAAAGGTTTAGTTGCTAAGCCTATTCTCTTAACATTTTCTGGGGTGCTCTCTGCTATGATTTCCCAATCTTCTGGATCCCCTTTATCATTAATTAATACTTTGATTACACTATTGGCTTCTGCTTTTAGGTTATTAATCTCATAACCTGAAATAATGCTGGAAAACACAGTATTCATCTGAGTTGCAATATAGAAAATTATTATTGCAAATATTACAATACCAAAAATAAATTCTATTCTTGTTTGTCCTTGCATTAGATCACTCCAATTTTTAGTAAGAAAAAGAGTATACCAAAGCCAGATATTGTCATTATTGAGCTATGTTTTAGTCCAGCAGTTACAGAGCCCTCTCCAATTTGTCCTGCCACTAATCCAGAGAATACTCCTTGAACTATTGCCATTAAAAGAAATAAAGCATAATAATAACAGCTTGTTTCAATTCCAAACATCTGACAAACAACTGAAAAAACTGAACAATTTATACAATAAATGCCTGGATTATTTAAACAAACCTCACATGGATCGCTAAAAGTCATTATACCTCCTATTATACCACTAGATTGAATGTCTAGTTCCATTAAGGGTATTAAAGTTTGAGAGAGGCCAATAACTATTCCAATGAATATGTAATAAATAGCATACATTATTAGCATGTGTTGATATGTAATAGCCCTTCTTTCTTTTTCAGCTTCTTTTATTGCAGTTATGTCTGAGGCCGTAGCTTCCATTGTTCTGGCAATATCACCTCCAGAACTATAAGCTTCATTTATGATTCTAACAACCCTTCCTATTAATTTTGATTTTTTTAATTTAAGAGCAAAGTTGTTCATAGCTTCTTGTGTATTTACACCCCAAGATATTTGATAATTAATTTTCTTAATCTCTTCTGTTAACTTTCCATAATCGGTTTTTGATACCTGCTTTAATGCTTCTGGTAATGTCATCCCTATTTTTTGAGCTTCAGAAAGATCTAATAAAAACAATGGTAATTGTTCTTCCATTGATTTTATTTTCTTGTATTCAAAGTATGAGATACATGCATAAGGAATTACTACTAATATAAGTGCTAAAAGAATAAGATTTCCCATTATTCCAACATTTTCATAAAAAAAGAAGCTTATAACAATTAATACTGCTGCTAATATTATTGGTACAAATTTTACATTAAATTTCATTTTATCACGCTGCTGGAGCTATAGATTTTATTAAAATTATAAAACCAATAGATACAAAAGGTAAAACTATAAAAATTACTAAAAACTGTATGAAAGACAAATAATTACTCATTCCTCCTCCACCTAATATTGACATTAGGGCTGTTATAATTACAAAAAATACAGAGCCAACCAAAATTAAAGTTAAATAAATTTCTATTAAAAGAGATAAAGTTCTAGAATATCTTTGTAATTTTCTTCCATATTCTGATATAAAAAGCCTAGATTTTTCATGTAAAAAATCGCTAGTATTACCACCACTTGCTAAAACAGTATCTAGCCCCCATAACAATTCTTTTAATTCTTCTGATGGTGTTCTGCTAGCAGTTTTTCTTATGGCACCAATTAAATCCATGCCAAATACTTCTACATCTCTATAAATTTTTTCAGCTTCTTTAGAAACTTCTCCATATTCTCCAAACTGTGAAATAACTTTAAACATTGTTACGGGAGGTGCTCCTGAGTTTGCTATTGTTGCCATATAAGTTGTTGCAAAGGGTAAGGCAGCTTCAATATTATTTTTTCTATTTCCTGCAGCCATACTAGGATATGTATAAAAAATAAAGAAAACAATTAAAACAATAACAATATTTAAGGTAAATGAAAATAAAACTGCGAGTATGATATCTTGTAAAATTATGCTTGTTATGATTGTAATCAAAGGAAATTCTATGATAAAGAACAATAAAATTGAAAAAAACATCACATAAACGTACTCTAATAAAGTTAACCCTAAATCTGCTTTTAATAAGTCAGGCTTTATACTTTCAAATAAATTGACAAAAGGATCTAAGCTATGTTTGAAGAATTTAAAAGATAAATCTTTAAGAGTTTTCCAAATATTCATGAAATCATCTATGGTATAGCTTCTAGCAATTCATCAGGCCTTGCATAATAAAGTTTTGCAATTTTTGCTACGTCTCTATAATCTTCTATGTTTTTTTCAACCATCCATTCCAAAACCTTTACTCTTCGTGATAGTTCTTGTTGTAAGTATTCTTGTTTTATTCCATGTTGTTGAGAAATCCTTTTTAATACAATAGAAGGATTCAATGCCTCATAGCTATCATTATTTGGATTCCATCTGAATATCTCATTTACAATAGGAAAGTTCTTTTTTCTATTAAAACCAAGTATTTCAAAAATACTTCTTATCCTTCTTACATACATTGGTCCATACTTTATTCTAACAAGAAAAATAATTACATCTAAAGATTCTATAAGATTTGCTGGAAGGCTAATAGGGGGAGTTGTTAACCTGTCTATTAATCTTTCCATAGAATCTGCATGTATTGTTGATAAAGAACTATGACCAGTAGCTATTTGCTGAAATAAAACATAAGCTTCCTTTCCTCTAACCTCTCCTACTATTAAATAATCTGGTCTTTGTCTTAAGGATTCTTTTAATAAATCAAAAAGATCTACCTCTCCTAATTTTTTCCTCCCCATTTCTACCATTGGTAATCTAGCAACACTAGGAACCCAATGAGGATGTGGAAGAACTAGTTCAGCTGTGTCTTCTATTGAAACGATTTTTAGTTCTGGTTTAATAAATAAAGACATACCATTTAAAAGAGTTGTTTTTCCAGTAGCAACTCCTCCAGTAATTAAAATACTTCTACCATATTCCACACATAACCATAAATATGCAGCAATTCTAGGATCAAGTGTTTTAAGTTTTAACAAGTTTATAGGCGTTAATGGTCTTTCAGTAAATTTTCTAATAGTAAAATTACTTCCCTTTCTGGCTATATCAGTTCCTAAAGTTGTTTGTATTCTAGAACCATCTGGTAGAGTTCCCCCAACAAGTGGTTTTGCAACTGAAATACTTTTTCCACATCTTTGTGCAAGTTTATTTACAAAAATATCAAGTTCTTCAGGTGTTTCAAAGAATATGTTTGTCTTAACACTCCCTATTAGAGGGTCTCTATGATACACGTATAAAGGAACACCAATACCGTCACAAGATATGTCTTCTAAGTTTGGATCTTTCATTAAAGGTTCTATTTTACCTAAACCTATAAAATCTCTTTCAATATAATACAGAAAATCCTTCTTCTTGTCTTCAGAAATTTCAGGTATTATTGGTGTTATCATCTCTTCAAATCTTTTAACTAAATAATTTCTAGCTTCTTCTTTTCTTAATGTTGTGAAGTCAATATCTAGTTTTTCTATGAGCGTTGTTTTTATTTGATTGAGTATTTTTATTTCTTCTGGTAATAATTTAGGTTCTATAACTTGGTAAATTAAAGAAGAATGAGCATCAGACCATCTTATATTTACAGATGCAAAAACTTTAGAATCAAATTTTATAAGATCATAAAAAATGTTTATAGTTCTTAAATTAAACTCAGGCCCCGGTATTCTTTTTAGAGGTTCAACTCCAGTTACTATTGGTATTCCTTTAAATTCTTCCTCTTCTCCGACCACAAATTTTTCTGCTTTTATTTCACTAATTTTTACAGCAGGTCCTTTTATTTCTAATTTTGGGCTACCTATGAATCTTCCCATTGTATAAGGAAATTTTTCTCTTTTGAATCCTTTTCCTGTTATTCCCATTTTTTTAAGTTTTTTATATCCTATAACAATTTTCCAAAAAAATTTACTAAACTTTATTTTTCTTTTAGGTTGTGTTCTTAATTTAACCTTCATTTTAACTCAACTGTTTTATTATAAGCACTTATTTCAAGATAGCCTTTTGTGCTATATATAATATTTTCTGTTGTAATATTAAGATTATACAAATTCAAAACAGTACCAATGCTAATGTCATGAGTACAATTCAAATTCAAACCATTATCAACTTCTATTTTATATATGCATCTAGATAGCTTTGGAGGTATAGACAAATTATAATATATTTTGCTTTCATTTGAAGAAGTTTCCAATATATTTATAATGGTTCCTCTTATTGTTTCTCCTACAGATTTAAGTTGAGATCTTATTGTGTTTCTCTCAGATATTTCATTTATGTTTGTAAATATGAAATAAACAGAGATTATCATTCCTATTCCAATTATAAAAAAAACTATATATTCAACAGTTAGATACTGCCCTTTCATAAAAATATTATATAAAAGTTATTCTTATTTTGATTGTTGTTTTATCATTTTCAATAGTTGTAGAATTCTTCTCAACCCTAACTAATTTTGGCTTTGCTAAGGTTGGACCTTCAGTAAAAAAATCGATTTTATAACTGTTTTCAGGATAAATTAACTGAATTCTAAATACATCTCCATCCAACGTTTCTCTTATATAAGAAGAATCAGAAGATATGTTATTCCAATATCTTGGCAATGAAATTTCAGAAGGAAGAACTGTCCTAACCTCAATTGTTTTATTATCAATTAATGTTATTGGTCCATCAACTTCATAATCAATTTCTTCGTATCCACCAAATTTTATCAAATTTTTAATAACATGATCAAAATCTTTCATAAATTTCTCAGCAGTAGAAACTTTTGTCATATCAACGTTTTGTTGAAAAATATCTCTACTCCAAAAAACAGCTATTGTAAATAAACCAACACTTAATAAAAATAAAAGAATAAATACTAATATTTCTGATTGCGCTTTCATGATAGTTAATTGTTCTTAGCTTATTAAGTAATTGTTGTTGTTTGTTCTAAACCAGTTGCAGCTACTAATTTTAATGTTGATCCCACTGGATCATCAGTTGTAGAAACAAAAAATGTTGATGTGTTACCATAAACTAGGCTTTCTAAACCTGCCTGATTTTGTATTTCTTTTTTATCATCATCTATATAAGCTGTAAGCTTTGTCAAATCTAATGTGCTTGTTCCAATACATCTTACAGTTACAGATATATTAAAATCGCTAGTACTACTAACATTTTTTGCACTTTCTATTCTAAAATTAACTCCCATGGCTTCAGTAGTTGTTTCTACTGCAGTTTTTGCACCACCAGTCAAACCAGCAAATATCCCAGTAAACCATGTATAAGCCAAAGCAGCTAAAGCAACAACTATCATCAAGATCAAAATTATTGCAATTATTGCGCTCACACCTTTCATTTTTATCAACAAGTTATTGTTTTATAATCTTCTAAACCAGTTTCAATTGATATTTTTAATACTTTATTTGGGCATGCAGCTGTAGTGTTTGTTATATTAATAGTTATTGTATCTCCTGGGGCTATTGTGCCTGTATCTGGTTCGTATGTTGGTTCTAAGTCGCCATCTATATAAATTCCTAATCTTCCTACATTAAAATCAACGGTTCCAGTGTTTCTAATTGTGGCATTAACAAATGTATTAGGATAAAATCTTGCAGCCTCTATTCTAATTTGCATTCCCATTGCTGTTGTAGCTGTTGTGGTTGCATTGGTGACACTTGTAGTCAAACCAGCAAATATCCCAGTAAACCATGTATAAGCCAAAGCAGCTAAAGCAACAACTATCATCAAGATCAAAATTATTGCAATTATTGCGCTCACACCTTTCATTTTTGCTCAACCTTTTTTAATTCTCTTCTTAAAGGATAAGTGGATAATAATGTTGAAACAGGTGTTACCCTTCCTTTAACTTTTTTACTCATTTTATTTAACTCTTCGAGAACAGTCTGATTGCTCTCTATAAGTTTTTGATTTTGCTCAGAAATTTTCTTTAATTCCTCAACCATTGGTTTAAATACATCAGGACTAGATTGCGGGACGGTTACTTCTTCTCTTCCAGCAGCCTCTACTAAAGAAAGAAAATTATTAATACTAGTTAATAATTCATCAATTTTAGAAGGTATTTTAGAAAGCTCATTCTTTAAATCTGCATTTGCCTGAATAACATCATTTACAATTTTTTGATTGTTTCTTATTAATTCTATTATCTGATTTATTAAATTTTGTAGTTGAGGCGTTGATTCTGTTGATTCTAATTTTTTTATTCTCTCTTCTAGTTTTTTGATAGGAGTTACTGGTATTATTTCATAAGCTACGTCTTCTTCTGGCATAACTATAGTTTTGCTGACGCTTGTATATAAATGTTATTAAGGCAACGCTTCACAATCTACTGTTCTACTTACTGGAGTTGCCGGTACTGAAACTGTTAATGTTTGAGTGCCTGACCAATCAACAGCTGACTCATTACTTACACTCAGATATTCAGTTAAACCAGGAGTCATCGGGTCAACCCAACCGCCTATGGTGTTGATTTTTGTATTACCGACTAATACATCTATATCAGTAGCTGTAATATCATGTGTAGCTCCTGTATGTTTTATTGTGAAAGTTATAGTCCACGCGTTTGTTGTATTTGTACAAATGGGGCTAGTAACAAAACCAATGCTTTGATCCAATCTTTTAGTGACTGCTTCTGTTTGTCCTGTAGCTCCAGTTGTTGCTGTTCCAAATAGTCCAACTGCAAAAGTATAAGTCAATCCTATCAAAGCAACAACTATAATAACAATCAATATCATTGCCAATATTGTTGATATTCCTTTCATATATTAAACCTCCTAAGTAAAATTGTATCAAACCTCTATATAAAAGTTTTAGAAAAAGAAAAAAACGGGAAGATTTAGTACATTCCTCCCATTCCTGGTCCACCTGGAGGCATTGGTGGTACTCCACCTTTCTCCAATTTTCCTGCAGATATTATATCATCTATTCTTAGTATCATTTCAGCAGCTTCTGCAGCAGATTTTATTGCCTGTGTTTTTATTTTTAATGGTTCAATAACACCTTTTGTTTTCATGTTAACTATTTTTCCCAAAGAAACATCTATTCCATGAGTTTTATTTTCATCTTCGTGTGCAGATCTTAGTTCAACTAACATGTCTATTGGATCTAAGCCTGCATTTTCTGCTAATGTTCTTGGTATTATTTCCATTGCATCTGCAAAAGCTAAAATTGCTAATTGTTCTCTTCCTGAATAGCTTTGAGCAAATTCTCTTAGTTCTCTTGCAACAGCTTCTTCTGGTGCTCCACCACCAGCAACTATTTTACCAACTTCTAAGGCTGAGCTAACTGCTCCAATTGCATCTTCAATTGCTCTTTCAACCTCAGCAACAACATGTTCTGTTCCACCCCTGATTAATATTGAAACTGCTTTTGGATTCTTGCAATCTCTAACAAATACCATTTCTTCACCAGAGATCTTCTTTTCTTCAACAATTCCTGCTGTTCCCAAGTCATCTTCACTTAGATCTGAGATATTTGAAACTATTTTACCTCCTGTTGCCCTTGCCAATTTTTCCATATCAGATTTCTTAACTCTTCTAGCTGTTAAAACACCTTTTTTAGCTAAGTAATGTTGAGCTACATCATCTATTCCTTTTTGACAGAATAAGACATTACATCCTGACAAAGCAACTTTATTAACCATATCTTTTAGTATTTTTTCTTCTTGCTCTAAGAAGCTTTGTAATTGCTCTGGAGATGTTATTTGTATTTGTGCATCAGTTTCTGTTTTTTCTATTTCTAAAGAAGAATCTAACAAAGCAATTTTTGCATATTTTACTTTTTTAGGCATTCCAGGATGAACAACTTCTTTATCAATTATCACACCTTTTATTAGTTCTGTATCTTCTGCTGAACTTCCCTGCTTTTTTTCAAGTTTAATGTTCTCTTTGTCAATTTCTTTATCTTCCATAACAGTTCTTACCGCGTCTACAACAATTCTTGCTAACTGTTCAGATGCCCTTTCTGCACTTTTTCCTGTCATTGATGTGATTGCTATATCTACTAATTCTTTTGTGTCTTCAGAATCTATTTTTTCAGAGATATTATCAAGAATTTTTAATGCTTTTTCTCTTGCAATCTTGTAACCTTTTGTAATAACTGTTGGATGTATGTTTTGTTCTAAGAGATCTTCTGCTTTTTTTAACAATTCTCCTGCTAGAACAGCTGCAGTTGTTGTTCCGTCTCCAACTTCTTCATTTTGTGTTTTTGCTACTTCTACTAGCATCTTTGCAGCAGGGTGCTCTATTTGCATTTCTTCTAAAATTGTTACACCATCATTTGTTATTACAATATCTCCTAGATTATCAACTAACATCTTGTCCATTCCTTTTGGTCCTAAAGTTGTTCTTACTGCGTCTGCAACAGCTTTTGCTGCTGCTATATTAGTTCTTTGAGCTCCTTTACCTAAAGTTCTTAAGGTTCCTTCAGGTAGGACTAATATTGGTTGACCTCCTAATTGAGTTTGTCCATTAGTCATTTTATCACCTCATAAACAACATGATAAAAAATATGTGTATGTAAGTATATTTAAACTTAATGGTTAACAATAAGAAAGAGAAAAAGAGTTAAATTAAAGCTTTTTTCCTATTGATTTTCCTATTATAAAAGCTACGAGCAGAATCACTATAAAACTGATCAATGCTTGTATGAAATGGCCCACCTTAAAGACAGATAAACCTACTGTCATTACAGCATCAGGACCAAATCCTAAATATGGTTCATATACTGGAGCTATTAAATCTGCTATTAATGCATCTATCAATGTTTTAGTTCCAAAACCAATTACCAAACCTAATGCAACTGATACAACATTTTGTTTTCTTACAAAATCCATAAATTCTTTAATCATACCCATTAAAACACCTAGAATTTGTATTTTTTAATATTTTTTAAAGTTAATTGATTTGTTATATACTTGAAAATAAAATATGATTGAACCTTTGATAAAAAATATAAATATTCGAGCTAAATATCTATTTATATGAAAAATAAAATACCTTTAGCAATGATTTCTTGGTTTGTAGTATGGTTTGTTATAGTGTACAGTTTAGATCAAAAAGCAGGTTTTATAATGACTCTCGCAAATCAAATTCTCTGGGACGTTTTATTAATAATTTTTGGATTTATTTTAGGTGCTTTGATTTTACAAAAATATTTTGAAAAATAGAAAGTAATAAAACTATAAAAATTAAATTGCTTTCTTAGCCTTTTTTATTAATTCTTTTTTATCAATTTCTTCTAATTCTTTTCTTTCTATAACAGGTATTCCTGATATTTCCTCATCTTTTGCTTTTTCAGTTATAAGAACAGCAGGTTTTTTTACCACACTTATAAAATCTTTTAAACTTGCAGCATGACTTATTATTTTTCTTTTATTTACTTCTATATCTGATAAAACCAAGGCCTTTTCTTTAGCAAAAACATCTAAAGGAGCTTGTTTTACAAAATCAGTTTTAAATCCTATTTTTTCTAAATGCTTTTTTACTCCCCTTTCTATAAAATCTTTTGGATATCCATGTTCTTCATATTTTTTAAAAACTTCTATTGGTTTTATTATTTTTTGATTAAGTATTCTCTCAATTTTTTCAGCTATTCCTAATAACATTCTTAGTTGTTTTTTCTCATGCTCATAAATAACTTTTTTATTGATTCCAATAGCTTCTGCTAATTCCCTTTGAGTTAAGCC
>JABAOF010010144.1_pt1 | contig 26027 bp, 18 predicted proteins | sample 7062171 | NCBI WGS metagenome assembly JABAOF01 (sample SAMN14538628, study PRJNA623070) | marine sediment metagenome | biome: marine biome [ENVO:00000428]; feature: marine pelagic biome [ENVO:01000023]; material: deep marine sediment [ENVO:00002113] | place: India: Gulf of Khambhat ...
TCTTAATACGCTGTTTTGGCGGAATGTGGGGAGTGTGGATTGTTCTCTGAACATTACTTGCCATCTAGCTCCCGCTTTCTGCTGTTTTAAATCGTTTTGAAAAACCGATTTTCGATGTTAGTTTAGGAAGGTATAAATTTTGTCACGTTGCATTTGTGTGCTTAAGACATTTGGGATGAGGTATGCGGCTGGAAAAGCTGACCAGGGCCATCGCGTCTGCGAGGGGGCATCTAGAGGATTCGATGAAGGTTGTGTCGAAAGGGAATTATGAAGATGTTAGTGGTATTGTTTGGAGAGTTGCTGCCGACATAGAATATGCCCTTTTCCTATTCTCTATTATGCATCAAGATGAGTCCAGAAGTTCTTCGTGGAAGCTTGATCTGCGTTTAAACGATGTTGAAGTCGACCCTGTTCTAGCATCTACAAGAAATCTACTCGAAGAGGCAGAGAGCAAGATTGAAGCTGGCGAAATCCGTGAAGCCCATCAGAAAACATGGATGGCACGTGGCTACTTATTGAAGCTTCAAGAATTCTTTGAAAAGAAGAGAAAACTCAAGAAAGCCGCCAAGAAATCATCTTAATAATTGTTCGGATTCTTCTACCTGCTTTCCAGATGGATAACCGGTTTCATGCCAGATTCTTTCCGCTTCTCTTTCTATCTCATCCGTATCCGCGTATTTTCCTTCTCTGAAAGATTGGAGTATCTTTCGGAGTTTCACGCTCTTGTTTTGGGCTACTGCCTCGTAAAGTCTGGCCCAGCCGCATCTCCCTATCTTGATCGCCAATTCATTTTCTCCTATTTACCCTTCTTTTCTGACTCATCTCAACTACGATTCGCCTACTTTAACGAATTCAGAACATCTGGAGTTAAAAGGTTGTACAGTTTTCAAATGAATTGGTCCGTTTTCCAGATTGTACTTTAAGATTTCGAATATCCACGATCTCAGATGTACCGGGTCCTGTTCCTATTAGCGTTACGGGAACCTGGATTTCGTTTTCGATCTCTTGAATGAAGCCCTTTGCTTCATGTGACAACTCATCATAAGTTTTGACTCCCTTGCATTCTGGAAAGAGTATGTCAAACTTTGTCACAGCGGCTTGTGTGGCTCCATTCAGCATAACAGCTCTTTTCGCAAGCTCATAATTGAAGGGCGCCGCCCTACGTCTTCTTCCGGTCACAGTGGCGACCTCAGCCCAACCCCTCTTCTCCGCTTCCTCCCATGAGAGCTCGTTCGGAAGTGGGCCAGCTCCAACGCGTGTTGTGTAGGCTTTTAGGACAAGGATAACTTCATCCACTCTTGTAGGTCCAACTCCTATGTCTGAGCATGCTGCTGATGCTGTGACATCTTTTGAGGTGCAGTATGGGTAGGTCCCGTGAAAAAGAGAGAGGTAGGTTCCCTGAGTTCCCTCGATCAAAACGTCTTTCCCCTCATCGAGCGCCTCATTTACTTCCAAGGGGACATCAGTCAAGAACTCCTTTAGTTCAGGAATGTCCCGTGTTAGCCTTACAATTCTTAATGCTCTGTCAGCGTTGCATGGACCAGTGCCTGTTCCAGTTGTCTTTATCTTTTCCGCAAGGCGCCCCTTTTTGTCTGCTTCGATGTGCTTGGGTTCGATGACTGCACATTGGCGATCTACGCCTACGCGGCTTTTGGATGTGGTTAATTGCATCTCTTGAAGGAGAATCTTTGGGTCGACTAGAACCCCTGGTCCTATCAGCAGGCGGCATTCTTCATAGACGAAACCGCTAGGCAGCATCCTAAGCTTATACTTCTTATTTTCGAAGACTACGGTGTGCCCCGCATTTGGACCGACGCCTGCTCTGGCCACTATGGCAATCTTGTCCTCTGATGAGAGATAGGAGATGATCTTTCCTTTTCCGGTGTCTCCGAAGAAACCGCAAACCACTACGGTACAGGTCACGTTACATTCCCGCCTCTAGCTATATTGCGGTTTTCCTTTTAAAATTTACCATTCAGGGACTCCATTTTTTCAATATTTTTGTTAAAGAAGTCGCTCTCAGATTGCCCGTCGAGATTCCTATCACATCTATTGAGTTCTGCCGACGCTCTTCTTCATCATCCAAACTACATTATTACGCCGCTTGCTTTTGACTCTTTGCCGCAAACTCTATTCTTTCGACGCTCTTACCCTTTGATATTCTCTTCAGAACTTTGACGGTTCCTATTTCACCTGTGTTTTTTACGTGCGTTCCTCCACATGCACACGCGTGCAAACCTTTGATCTCTAGGATTCGGACATTGGCAACTTGCGGAGGTAGAGTTTCGAGGTTTTCGTGAAACTTTTTTACATAATCTTCAGCCTCGTCTCGTTTCATTATCTTTGCCTCTATCGACCTGTTCTCTTTGACTATGCTGTTTGCGGCTTTCTCAATTTTTGGCAATAGTGGTCCTAGGGATTTTTCGTAGGCGAGGTCCAATCGAGCCTTGTCAGCGCTGATGGCTGATCCTACTATTTTCAGGGGAGTGCCTGTTGCCCTTCGTAGAGCTTCTGCCATCAGATGCGCAGTCGTATGGTTTTTCATCAAAGCGTATCGCCGACTCCAGGTGACGATGCCTTTTACTTTTTCCTCTGGTCTGATTTCTTCTTTGATTTCTTCGGCAATATGGACTACATTTCCGTTGACCATCTGAACATGGATGACTTTAACCTTTCCTTTATGGCCTTCTATTATGCCCGTATCTGCTGGTTGTCCCCCTCCCACAGGATAGAATGCGGTACGGTCTAGAATTATCCCGTATCGGTCACCAATCTTCTTGATCTCAAGAACTCCTGCATCAAACTCCTTTACGTAAGCATCCTCGTAGTATAAGAGCTGAGTTTTGGGATTTTCTTTCTCAGATTGGGAAATTGCTTGAACCTCCTCTTGTTACTATCAGCACGCACAATAAGAGTTATACGGATATGCGACTGCATTCTGACTCGACAGTCAGCCTATGAATCTCTCTCGTTCCACGCTGTAGCGCAATAGCCAAGTTCTGCAAGTAGAATTTATGCTGGGATTTAGGTATAGCTCGTTTAGAGCGCTTTCAGCTTGTCTGGTTTTTGTTCATTGGGTGCAATGACAGTAGTACTATAGGAAACAGAAATCATGAAGTCGCTTAACAATGAGTGGATGGCGAATGACGTTTTGGACGTGCTTGAGGCGATAAAAAGCAGAAGAAGCATCAGAGCATACACAGCGAAAAGGTTTCGGATGAAAAAGTCAGGACGTTGATGGATGCCGCAAGATGGGCTCCCTCAGCTGGAAACATCCAACGTTGGGAATTTGTAGTGGTGAGAGATCCTGTAACAAAACGGAAACTCTCGGCAGCTGCGTTAGATCAAACATTTATTGAAGAGGCGCCAGTCGTGATGGTAGTCTGGGCCAACGAGGACCGTTCGAGCTGGAGATATGGTCGGCGGGGTGTGAATCTTTACTGCCTGTAGGATACAGCTGCGACTGTACAGAACATGTTGTTGGCCGCCCGCGCCCTAGGACTCGGAGCATGCTGGATAAGGGCTTTTCGTGAGGAGGAGGTTGAAAGGATACTAAAAGCGCCTGAGGCTGTGAGACGTGTTGCCATAGTTCCAGTTGGTCATCCAGCTGAGAAACCGAGTGCTCCACAAAAGAGGCCTGTGGGCGAAATAGCTCATTATGAATCGTTCTGAGGAGCGGAGCCAGTAGAAGAATCCCGGCAGATTTCGCTGCGTGCATTTACCTTTAATATTTCCTTACGCCCTTATTTACAGGGAAGAAAAACGCCTTGAAATATTCCGTCATCGCAGAGTCGTACGAGGAAATTGAAGCCACAACAAAGAGGCTGGAGATGACGGATTACCTGGTTGAGCTCCTTGAAGAGACTCCAAGCGACATAATTGGCGAAGTTGTGTATCTGACTCAGGGAAAATTGTATCCTGATTTTGTTGGAATCGAGATAGGAGTAGCCGAGAAACTAGCAATACGGGCAGTTGCCAAGGCAACAGGTTACGCCGAAAAGCAAATCGCGGGAGACGTCAAAGAGACCGGGGACTTGGGCACAACAACCCAGAGATTCTTGAAGAAAAAAGCACAGGTGATACTCTTCCGAGAGCCACTAACGGTCCGAAAAGTATACGAACAACTGGATAAGATGGCGAAGGCATCTGGCCCTGGCTCTATGGATCAAAAAATAAACATTCTAGCCGGACTTCTGGCCATTTCTTCTCCGAAAGAGGCAAAGTACATCATTCGAACGGTCACAGGCAACCTTAGACTGGGAATAGCTGACATGACAGTTCTTGACGCGCTAGCTATAGCATACGGCGGTGGAAAGGAGTCTCGGAAAGATCTGGAACGGGCCTACAACATCTGCTCAGATCTGGGTAAGGTGGCGAAGACGGTTGTGGAAAAGGGAATGAAGGCCATCAAAAAGTTCGAGGTTTCTATAGGAAAGCCGATTAGACCCATGTTGGCCGAGCGTTTGAGCTCACCACAGGAGATTCTTGAAAAGCTCGGAGGAAAGTGCATAGCTGAGTTCAAATACGATGGAGAAAGAATACAGGCACACAAGCAGGCATATAATGTGACACTATTCTCTCGTAGACTTGAAAACATCACAGAACAGTATCCTGATGCTATTAAGTTATTTCGCGAACGCATCAATGCAAAAGATGCCATCGTCGAAGCTGAAGTCGTAGCCGTCGATCCAGACACGAATGAAATGAGGCCTTTCCAAGAGTTGATGCACAGAAGACGGAAATATGGCATAAAAAAGGCTATGAGGGAATATCCAGTCGCGCTTTTTATGTTTGACGTTCTCTATGTTAATGGAAAAGACCTGACTTTAGAAGCATACCCCGTAAGACATGAACACCTTGAAAAAGTAGTGAAAGAGAGCGACCGTGCTAACATAGCGGGTTGTCTCATCACCGATGACCCAGATGAACTGGAGAAATTCTTTGAAAAAGCCATTGAAAGCGGATGTGAAGGACTTATCTGCAAATCATTAGGCGAAGATGCTGTCTATCAGGCGGGGGCAAGAGGATGGCTCTGGATAAAATATAAACGGGACTACAAGAGCGAGATGACCGACACAGTGGATCTGGTAGTCGTAGGGGCATTCCATGGGCGAGGAAAAAGAGCCGGAACCTACGGGGCTCTCTTATTAGCAGCATATGATCCTGAAGAAGACATGTTCGAGACAGTCACAAAATGCGGAACTGGCTTCACTGACGAAGACCTCGAAAAACTTCCAAAAATGATGGAAGAGTATCTAATACCCCATCGACACCCAAGAGTCCAGTCAGCCATTAAGGCAGATATTTGGTTTGAACCAAAGGTAGTCGTCGAAGTCATAGGGGCCGAAATAACACTCAGTCCAATTCATGTATGCGCCATGGACGCTATTCGAAAAGGCAGTGGATTGGCCATAAGGTTCCCGCGGTTCACAGGAAACTATCGACTGGACAAGTCGGCTGAAGATGCGACAGCAGTTGAGGAGATCGTTGAAATGTATAAGAGTCAGCTGATGAAGGTAGCTGGCTAACCTGCCAATCTGTGGTATATTGACTCAGAACTGCGGAAAAGAGCCAAGTATCCATTAATAGATGGGTTGACTATACTAATCTAGTGTGGTGGTAAGCGAAATGAAGAGTCAATGGGTTGGAAAGAATGTGGACTTAAGTACGCTCGCTGAACGCATAAGGCCTTTTTTTCATGAGACAGAATTTACAACCAGATTTGACCAGGTGAAAGAAGGATATATGATTGAGGCAGTGAGCAAAATTCCAAACTTGAAGTTAAATGTCAATGTAGAAATTCTAGGTCGACCAAACGATTTCACAGTTGATTTTTCGACTGGCAGTAAAGGAGGGTATTTTTCACTCTCAATGATAATAGGATACTTAACAACGATGTTTGGAGGGGGATATCTCGTGTCTAGAGGCGCCCGAGAACGGGGAACCTTAGAGGTGATTGAAAAAGACTTCTGGAGACACACAGATGCGCAAGTGGCAGATCTAGTGGGTTCTGCGACTCAGTTGAACAGGAAGAGTAAAACATCGACTTTGTGAACCTCAATTGTTATGCGACTAGTTATAAAATTCTTTATTTATGTATTCATTGGGCAGAATAGATAGGTGTGTATAGCGCGCTTGTGCCGATGGGACCAATCTACATTTAGATCAGAGAGGCTTGTTCTCTCAGTCTAATAGTCGACCCTATTCTGGAAACCTAGATCCAAAGCTTTGTGTAGCACATCAGACAATAATATTCGGTGTATGACGAGCGTTTGCGAGGACACATGTGCGCCCAAGCCTCCTTCCCCACATCTAGGGTCTGACCACAACATTTGCATCTTGGTAGGGCATCCAAACGGCTGACGAGGTTTTCCAATACGGTTATTCTCTTCCAAGCCGCCATGACGAAGTCTACCTCGCTCTGACGCTTTTTCCTTCCTCTTTTTTAATAATTCTTACAGAGGTCTTTATATTTTTTCGTTGATTTCTTTATCAGCTGTAATTGAAGCTATAGGCCCTTTGAGCTTGTATTGTCTGATTCTCCCCTTCTTCTTCCTGTTATATATTTTTATGAATCATTCGCATACATCAGATCGCCTTCGACAAAAATGTTTGGGTTGGCGTTTTAACCGCAGCCGTGATTAGATCGATGTTGCTGTTTCCTACAGCATCCCTCATGTTTGTTTTAGAATATCAGTTCCTACTTCTGCAGTAGTGTAGACGGAAATGATGTTGGTTTGATTGGACTCCTCTTGGCAGTCCGTTGGATAGCTCTTTGGAATAGTAACGTTGTGGAAGCATCTTGACTCTTCAGTGAGGCAACTTTTCACTCGGAGAGATTAGTCAGCAGGGCATTGCTGCTTGTCTATGTCTATATGTGCCTTTTCTTTATTCGCACTGCAATGATAATAAGTGAAATAATTACGAGCGAGGGCAAGACCAGAGTTGATGGAAATTCTGGTACTATCACTACTTCGTGTTCTGAATGTGGGTATACGAAGTATAGGTGTGTGCGTTCACTGTCTGTCCAGTTCCTGAATGGCCATGGTTCTCCATTTAAAAGAATTGAGTAGTCTTGGTGCCATAAATCTTGAACGAGAATGTTTGGAATGGTGACTCTGCAGAAGCCTATACCGAGCTCGCCAGTCACATCAAAGCTTATCATCCTGAGTGAGGCGTTAAACTGGAAGTTTGAGATCGTGGAGTTGCAGATTGTAGTCAAAGAGTAGCCTTGCTCTTGCCAAGAGATTGTGAAGTTGGAAAACATTCCCATGAGAGGATGGTTGTCTTTGCTATCTCCATAGACTGTGTAGGGAGTTTCGCCGATTCCGTCTTGGTCAGCATCTGTCCCATCATAGTCGCTCCAGTGATTGCCTTCACAACCGTTATCCCATATATCAACATATGACTCGTTAAGAGATGCTTGTCTCATAAGATTCTCAATGAAGTTGTTGTGATAAATTGTATTGCCCCCAGAGTGCAGGGAAAAGATGCCGTACCAATTGCTTGTTATGGTGTTTTCGAAAATGTTGTTGAAAGATGAGAACAGGTGTATGCCTTCGTCATTGTTGTTTAGGGTGTTGCCAGTAACGGTATTGTTGTTGGAGTTGATGGCTAGGGAAATGCCCATTGCGCTTTCTGTCACAGTGTTTCCGATAATGGCATTGTTGTCAGATCTATCGAGCCACGCGCCGTATCCCGTGTTTGTCATGGTGTTAAAGCTAATACTGTTGTTGATCGAGTCCCCTAGATAGATGCCCGCGAATTCGCTATTTTGTATGGTGTTTTCACTGATGACGTTGTCTGCAACGTACTCCAGCCAGATGCCCCACGTGTTGTCTATTATGATGTTCCCACTGATCATGGCGTTGTTACAGGAGGTTAAGTAGATTCCGCTGTGAAATTCGGGGCCACTGTTTCGTATGGTGAATCCGCTGATATGAACGTTGTTGGCTGTTATAACCGCGACCGTCTCGGCTCCACTGCCATCGATGATGGTTGTGCCTCTGTCTTCTCCAACGAGCCTCAACGACTTATCCACGGTCACGTGCTCAGAGTATATTCCAGCATCAACTTGTATTGTGTGCCCACCTAAGGTTTCAGGGGCATTTATTGCTTCTTGGATCGTTTCATAATGCAGACCTGTGTCTATGTTGTGGACTGGCAGTTCATTTGCTGTATGTACGACATCGAAAGCCATGGTCGATATGCTTGCGAGAAACAGCAGCAGTATTATTCTCGTAACTGCCTTTAACTTCATTTCCATCCGGTTCCGTTCTCACAATGATATTATCGTCTAGGATTTATCGATTGCGGAAGGGATTCGCTATGCGACTAGCGCGTGCGGAACACTTTTGTTTTCTATGCCTTTCGTTCTAGTTCGCATCAATTGTGCTTTGGTTTTGTTGTTGCATCTGCTTGATGTCTTTGCTAAACTCGGTAAAAATTGTACGCGCAGATAATTTGATCTGTTTGGGCGGTAGCTGTTAAAAACTAAGTTTATCTCCATAAGCCTATGATTGTGTCAAAGTTACAGTTCGTTAACGCTTAGGCAGGCTACTGAATGTCCTGGTTCGATTTCAATCATCTCTGGTTCTCTTTTGCTACAGATGGGTTTTGCATATTTGCATCTGGTATGAAATTTGCATCCCGGGATAGGATAGCGTGGGTCTGGGTGTTCCCCTGGAATGCCTTCAAATTTGAAGAGAGCCTTTTTCATGCGGACACTAGGAACGGCCGCCAGTAGCCCTCTTGTGTAAGGGTGTCTAGGCTCTTTGAAAATCGTTACGACGTCGCCGTATTCCATGATCTTTCCGGCGTACATAACGGCGACATGGTCGGACATCTCGGCTATAACCCCAAGATTGTGTGTGATCAAAAGCATCGAAAGGTTGAATTCTTTTTTCATCGCTTTCAATAGTTCCAAGACCTGCCTTTGTACGGTTACATCCAATGAGTGGGTTGGTTCATCAGCTATGAGTAGCGATGGATTGCGTATTAGTGACATAGCTATCAGGATGCGCTGTCCCTCTCCGCCGCTGAATTCCTCTCGAAAACCAGAGTAGCGTTTTTCAGCGTCTGCTATTTCTACTTTTCCTAGATGGTCTACGACCATTTTCCTTATTCGTGTCGCTTCAAGGTCTCGATGAAATTCGACCCCTTCACCTGTCTGGTGCCCGACCATGTCTATGGGATGAAGCGATGGTATTGGGTTTTGAGGTATCCAGGCTATTTCTGTTCCTCTGATCCTTCTCATCTGTTCCTTTGAGAGTTTCATTAGATCTATACCTTTGAAAGAGACCTCGCCTTCGATTTTCCAGAGAGACCTGCCTTCTCCCAAAGGTTGAAGTATTCCTAAGACTGAGAGAGCTGTTACGGTTTTTCCTGCCCCAGTTTCTCCAACTAATCCTAGCGTTTCTCCCTCAAGTATCTTTACATCTATTCCGTCGACTATCGTTATCATACCCTCTTTGCTGTGTAGGTGTGCTCTTAGATCCTTGACCTGTAGTAGCGGCTTTGCGTTTTTCATTTGCCTAACGACCTACATTATCTTAAAATATACAATGCTTTTATATCTGTTGTTTTGGTGTGTTAACTCCTTCTATTTGTTCAAGAAGCTTCTGTGTCCCGCACGATTCATGGATTGATGTGTTGTCTAACTTGCAGAGCTGAACCAAGAACTAGGATGACAGCGATGTCTTGAATTCGGAACAACACTCTTTTTCATTCTAGACTTATGCCTTCCTAATGCGTGTACGGAAGTAAAGAACTACTTCAGAGATGCTGACACCTGTCGCGAAGCTTAACATCAGGATAACCCATGCTTGCGCGCTTAAAAAGCCTGCGAGGAGCAAAGGAATTGCTAGGAACACGATTAACATGAAAACGACAAGTAGCAATGCCTTCCAGGGAGTATGATCTGTTTTGGCTTGAGTCTTTTCAGCTTCGAATTGCTCTCTCATCAAGAAAGGGTAGAGACGTGTTTTCAATAGAAACGTGGCGACCGTGAGGATCACTGTGAAGAAAAAGTAATAAAGTAGCATCAAAATGGATTCTTGTAGCAACGACATCAATGCAAGAATCAGGGACAATATAGCTATTATGGCACTCAAATATACCCTGCTCTTGGAGTAGGGATATTTTTTTTTCTTTGTTTTAGGCTCCACGTCCTCACCAAGTATGGCGTTTTACGCTTCTTTGATGGAATGAACACGTATTAGCCATTGAACACTGTGTTTATTCTTTTCTCCAGATTTGATTGTTTGAAGATATTCATATTTGATTGGGGCCTGAACGCGTGGGCGCACACGTTTTCCACTTCGTGGAGACAACGTTGGTCAACATCTGATCCCTACGAACGTTTGAGGTTTGCTTGATTTTTCAGTACTTCCGTTTCATAACTAGGTGGAAGAAAAGGTAGATGTCCGATATACACATAATGAACAGTGTGGCTGCCATTGCTGAAAAAATCTCAGTTCTAATCTGTTTCACTCCCGTTTTAATTTGCCAGGCTAACCAAGTGACATATCCGAAAAAGACTCCAACTATAATCGTTAAGGTAACTAATATAGCTAAGGATAGGAAGAACTGCAACCTTTGCTTGGTTCTTTGCTTCATTTTTTCTACCTTGCGTCTACAGACTCAATGGCTCCCGTAGTTGGGTTCTCTTCCTTAGCAGCATGTGCTAACCGTTATACTTGTGGCATGCTAAGTATCTGCCTTTTTCGATCTCTATCAGTTGTGGTTCTTTCTTACGGCAAATTGTCATTACGTAGGGGCATCGTGTGTGAAATCTGCATCCTGGAGGCGGGTTGATGGCGCTTGGCACTTCACCTTTAATGACAACCTCGGTTCGTCTTGCCGTTGGGTCGGGCACTGGGACAGCCGCGATCAGCGCTTCCATGTAGGGGTGTAACGGCTTCTCAATTAACTCGTCGGTGGAGCCTTCCTCTACGATTTTGCCTAGATACATGACACCAATCCGGTCGCACATGTGTCTGGCTAGCGCTATATCATGTGTTATGTAAAGAAATGCAGAGTGATACCTTTCTATTAGGCTCAATAACAGTCTTAAGACTTCACTTCGGATGGAGACGTCAAGCATGGATACGGGCTCGTCAGCGACTAGAAATTCCGGTCTGAGTATAAAGGCTCTTCCGATGGCGACCCTTTGTCTTTGCCCACCGCTAAGCTCGTGGGGAAATCTAAACATAAACTCGTCAGCGGGGGTTAAGTCCAAGTCCTCTAGAGTCTGGGCTACTCTCTCTCTCACTTCGCTCTCACCTTCTACGACTCTTTGGAGTCGCAACGGCTCAGCTACAATGTCGTAGACACTCATTCTCGGACTTAGGGACTCGTATGGATCCTGAAATATGACTTGCATGTTGCGCCTTAGCTTTCTCATCTCGCGTTCGAGGTTGATGGAGGTTACGTTTGTACCTTTGAAGAAGACGTCACCCATGGTGGGCTCAATCAGCCTGAGCAGTAATCTGCCTGTTGTCGTTTTACCGCAGCCGCTTTCACCCACGAGACCGAAAACTTCTCGTGCAGGTATTTTGAAACTTACATTGTCAACGGCGTGAACGTATGGGGTTTCCTTTGAAAATAGTGTTTTGAAGAAGCCCAGATGTATTGGGAAGTGTTTAACTAGGTTACGGGCTTCTATCGCTATATCTTCTGCCAAAACTTTTCACCTACTTGTGTAAGTGGCATGCTACATAATGTCCTTCGCCAGCCTTCAGCAATACTGGTTCTTCTTTTCTACAGATTTCCATAGCCTTGGTGCATCTTGGGTGGAATCTGCATCCTGGGGGCGGGGCTAGAAGGTCCGGTGGAAATCCGGGTATGGATGTTAGTTCGCTCTTGGGTCCTACTACGCTTGGGAAAGCGGTTATCAGTTTTTCAGTGTAGGGGTGTAGCGGTTCTTTATACACCGGTTCGAGGTCTCCGTATTCCGCGATTTTTCCAGCGTACATAACCCCAAGTGTATTGCAGGTTTCGGTGATTAGCGAGAGGTCATGCGTTATTAGTATCCAGGAAAGCCTTAGCTTACGCTTTAATTCCTTCATGACTTTCAACACTTGAGCTTGTACAATGACGTCTAACGCTGTTGTTGGCTCATCTGCAATAACCATGTCGGGGTTGCAGGCTAGAGCCATCGCTGTAATTACGCGCTGTTTCATGCCGCCGCTTAGCTCATGGGGATATCGGTTCATCTTCTCCGCCTCAATTCCTACAAGTTCAAGCAGCTTCGCAGCCCTTTCCTCCGCTTCGTTCTTGTCAACGTCCTCGTGTAGAAGTATGACTTCGACTATTTGGCTTCCAACCCTGTAGATCGGGTGGAGGGCGTTCATGGCCCCTTGAAATATCATCGAAATCCTCTTCCACCTAACCTTCTTGCGTATGTCCTTCTCGCTCATCTTCACTAGGTCATTGCCGTCCATTGTGATTTTTCCTTGCACGATTCTTCCGTTCCAAGGCAACAGCCTTACAATAGATAGTGCGGCGCTGGTTTTTCCGCATCCAGACTCGCCTGCCAGTCCCAAAGCTTCCTCCTTGTTTACGTCGAAACTCACATCGTCGACGGCCCTAACGTATCCTCTCAGCGTTTCGTAGTACATCTTTAGGTTTTCGACTTTGAGGACTTCCGTTTACCTTCTCCTCCTCAACCTTGGATTCACAATTTCGTCTACTGCGTGACCGATGAACACGAAGGATAGAGTGAGGAGTGTGATCGCCAGTCCAGGTGGAAGTATCCACCACCACGCTAAACGCACGAAACCACCTAGTCTGAAGGCGTAGTTAAGCATCCTACCCCATGTCGGGGTTGCCGGATCACCAAGCCCTATGAAGCTTATCGCAGCTTCTGTAAGGATGGCTGCGGGGACCGCGAGCACCATGGCTGCAAGGGCGATCGGAAGTATGTTTGGCAGTACGTGTCTGACCATGATGTAAGACTTGCTGGCGCCTGCGGCTCTTGCACACTCTATGAAGGGCATCTCCTTGAGAGAGAGAACTTGAGACCTGACCATCCTTGACAGGCCCAGCCACCCGAACATCGCTATAAGAAGGACTAGGTACCATACGCTCGTTCCGAAGATTCTCATCAATCCCAACAGTAACGGCAACACGGGCAAACACAATAGTACATCTACCATTCGCATAAGACCCTCGTCAACAAAGCCGCCAGTGTAGCCCGAAATGATGCCGACGCTGATGCCTATGGTTGTTGAGAGGAGACCTGCGAGTAGTCCAACAGACAGCGAGATTCGAACTCCATAGACTAGCTGTGAGAAGACGTCTCTTCCCACCTTGTCCGTACCCAATAGCCCGTGAACACGACCGAATATCCTGAAGTTCGTGTTCACAACTTGTATTGTAGCTGTTCCGTCGTCTGATGCAGATATGAAGCTCATCTGGAACCGGAGTTTATACTCACCTTTTTCATTGAAGATTATTCCCGCTATATCTTCGCCCGTCCTGAGTTCAGTGACAGGAATCAAAGTACTATTTTCTGATGTAAACGGCATCGTCCAGAGGGGAAACGGGTTGTTTGCTGCATTAAGTATGGATAGTTCGAGTGAGTATTCTACGTCTGCAACATTCTGAGCGCCCCACTCGAACGTAACCGTGAATTTGTCGTTGGGACCGTACGGATACCAGAAAGCAGCGATAAAGTCGATCGACTGAACAGTTTTCGTTCCGTCCCCAGTGTAGTTCAAAACTATGTTTTGGGCTCCACTTTCAATTACAGTGATGAACTCGGATTCTTCTCCGATAGTCCAATTGATAGGTGGCTCCATTGTCCGAGGCCAGTCTCTGTATTGAGGAAAAAGGGTGGGCACCCATTCGGGTACCGCAAAGCCAGAGGCTATAAACCTTTCTCCAATCGGGTCATACGGCGTTAGCCAAGGAGCAAGGAAGGCCACCAACACGTAAAATACTACGACTCCTAGGCCGAACAACCCAATTTTGTTATGTCTATATTCTTCCCAGAAACCTTTTATCCTTCTAGACCATATCGCCCTACGTTCCTGAGAGAATGGAGACTTCACCAATAACTCATCACCTTCTAACGCCCACACGTATTCGTGGATCTAAGACCCCGTAGAGAAGATCTGCCACAATGTTAGCCACCACCATCAGGACGGCGTATATAAAAAGCACCGCCTGAACTACCGGGAAATCACCGCGAGTCAACGAGTATAGGTACCAGTCTCCGATTCCTGGCCACGTGAATATGAATTCGGTGATCATGGCTCCTGTCATTATGCCGGGTATAGCTAGTGTCACCATCGTAACGATCGGCGGAAGGGAGCTCCGAAAAGCGTGTCGATACAATACTGCTCTCTCAGTTAAGCCCTTGGCACGTGCCGTGACCACGTAGTCTTGTGTAAGCGCGTCAAGCAATATGTTCCTAGTGTATAGCGCCCATGACCCAAATCCAGCTATCACCAGCGTTATTAGGGGCGCAGCTAGGTGCCACGCCATGTCAGCCATAAAGGCAAGAGGAGTTGTCTTTGGAGGCACACTGTGTAAGCCACTAGTCGGAACCAATGTAAAGCCAAACCATATGTGCCAGAAGTAGCAGAAGAAGAGCACAAACAATAGTTGGATGAAGAAGGCTGGGACGCCCCAGGTGAAGATGCCGGCTCCTATAGCCATGACGTCTACCTTAGTTCCTCTCCTGGACGCGGCCATAATTCCCACGGGGACCCCCACCATTATCGTGCATATCAGCACGGACCCGAGAAGTAGCACCGTGTTCGATAGTCGCCATGACATCTCATCCGCCACTGGCCTGCTTGACATGAACGAGATGCCGAAATTCCAAGTGAACAGGTTCGTCAGATACTTAACATATCGGATATGTAGGGGCTGATCAAGACCAAACTGTCTCATCAGTATTTCTACTTTCCTTTCGTCAAAGCGGGGGTCGCTAACTATAAACATCGCCACTGGGTCGATTGGCGAAATGACCTGAAATATGATGAATTGGAGCGTCGCTATTATGTATAGAATGAGCAGTGCAACTAAAATCCTTTTGATTATGTACTCCCTCATAGAATTCACCATTAAACGAAGGTTTCTAGATTTGAATTATCGTCAGAAAGGAAGCAGCCGAATCCATTTAAAGTTATCTAAGATCTATAGCGAAACAGTGCAACGATCATCTCGCAACTTCGTTTATTCAAAGAAACTCTTGGCTTCGGAAGGAATTAGAACAAATTTTCCTCTAGAAGTAAATATACGAAACTTTTAAAAGCGCCGTGACGCAAAGGTTTAGTCGCTGAAAAGGAGAATGGAGAAGAAAAGAGCATGAATTTGAAGAGCAAATCAATTGGATTAGCATTGCTTCTAACGATTGCGATTGGTCTAATTATGACACTAAACGCTGCTGCACCTGGTAGCCAGGGTCCGTACGTTGATGAGCAATGGTTCAGGATAATTAAATCTCCTGACGCACAGCTGATCGCGCTGACCACTCACGAGATCGACGGAGGTGGAGTACCACTGCCCGAGTACATTCCTAATCTGCAAGCTGCGGACTTCACCATCGGCAGTACCGTAAGATACGGGTACAACATGTTGTTCACGAACAACCTCCTGTATCCCTGTGACGACAAACAGATGAGATTGGCCTTTATCAGGTTGATGGACAAAGATGCGCTAGACGAACTCATGGCGCCTGTCTCGGAGCACCTTGAGTACTGGTTGCCTGAGAGCCAGGCAGCGTGGGTAAACCCCAATGCACGCCTACAGTTGTACGATCCTCTAGAGGCAGCTGCGATCTTGGACGCTGCAGGCTACGTCGAAGGCACAACACCCTCTGGTTGGTACGACCCTGACGTGCCTGGATCAGTGCATAATATTCGAATCGACCCAGACACTGGACAGGATATGGCACCCTTTGAGTATGTGACGAGGCCTTATGCAGAGAGCCCGCTGTACTATGAGCAATCTATGATAGTGAACGACAGGCTTCACGCAGCTGGACTCCCGTCGGTGCTCACGCCAAAGGCCTGGACTGACATCGTCTACATCCTGATCAACAGAGACTTTGAAGATTACCAAGTGTTGACGGGCGTCGGCATCGTCTGGGGCTCACCATCGCCAGACATTTTGTACGACTTCTTTGAGTCAACCCAACGACCCCTCTGGAACGTATGGAACTGGATTGACAGCGCCACCGATGATGCGTGCCACGCGATGAAGGCCACCCTAGACATAGATGAGATGAAGGCGGCCGTCTATGAGATTCAGGCGATAGCAAATGAAAACGTTCCATACATACCCATGATGAAGTACCTAGCCTACACAACCGAAACAGGGCCATACGACACGAGTCCCGGCGCTATCAAGATAGTAAACGCGGCGGGCTCGGGTTCGGAAGCCTCTTACAACGAGTTCGGAAAGGAGTTCGGCGAGGCTGGCAGGGTAGAAGGTGGAAAGAACATCTACAAACACTTCATTGGCGCGGAACTTGACACCCTCAACCCGTTGATGGCAGACACCACTCCCGACTGGCAATGTCTCGATCTGGTCATGGGCGATTTCATGCGACTGAACCCGTACACTCAGGACTATCAATGGCGAGCCATCGAGGGCATGCCTACGTTGGCGGAGTGGACTGGTCCAGGAGGCGAGGCGGGCATGACACTGGAGTACACCTTGCGAGACAACGTCAAATGGCACGACGGCGTTCCGGTGACGGCTGAAGACTGCGTCTTCGCCCTCAACCTAATGAGATTCCAAGAGAACGAGCGGTATCTATCCACATGGCAACCCATATACGACGTCAAGACAACCGGCACCTACAGCTTCAAGGTATGGTACCTACAGAGGTACATCTTTGCCCACGAAGCGTTCGGCATATCCCTACTTGCTCCCAAACACATATGGGAGGACTGGATCGACAGCCCAGGAACTGGTGAACCCTTGGTCATCAGTACGGGCACTGGACCCATGGGTGGAGATGTGTGGACATCAACTGGACGACACCACAGCGGATTCGACGTGTGGGACGTAGCTCACCCAACCGATTCAAGCCTAACCTGCCTGATAGGCACCGACAACTTCGTCTATCGCGATGCAGGCTGGGATCCAGGCGTAAGCGTTTACGTGGAAGCCTGGACGGCTGCAGAGAACTACGTGGAGCGAATAAACCCCGGCGACTGCAACATTGACCAAATCGTGGACATGCGTGACGTTTGGCAGGTACTGTACCGTCAAGGAGTCTTCACTGGCCAGTGTTACCCCGGAGCCATAGGTGGGCATCCTAGATGGGACTCAATCGCAGACATAGCAGCTCCAGCACAAAAGATCATCGGTGACGAGATCGTTCTCGTACAGAGCAACTTCGGCGCAACTTGGGGACCCGGCACGTAAAATGAGGTGAATAGAGTGATGAGGAAAAAATATTGGATACTGCTTCTGATACCACTGATCGTCAGCATGGCTATGGTCAACTTTGCTAGGGCTACACAGAACTGCATCTATGTTGATCCCGCAGTTATCTGGGACACCGAGTATGACATCGGCGACACATTGACGGTTGAAATCAAAGTCGACTACGTTGAAAGCCTCTGGAGTTACCAGTTCGAACTGGCCTTCAACCCTGATGTCCTACAGGGTGTAAGCGTTTCGAACGGCGACTTCCTGGGAAGCGCGATACCACCACCACTCAGGCCGTATTACATCCTAGAGTTCCCCGGACCTGGATTCGACAACGTTGAGGGCAAGCTGGGCTTGTATGGATGCGCCATCAAGCTGCAGCCGCCACCACCACCCATGTACTTCCCAACTGGAAGCGGGGTGTTGGCAACGGTCACCTTCGAGGTCGTCGGAGAGGGAATGAGCGGCATAGTGTTGGGACCTGAGACTGGACTCTTCGACCCGCTGGGAAACGAACTGCCTCCGATGTCAACCCATGGACATGGCCTATTCCTGAACACTGAGAACGCGCCCGAACTGTACATCCGCACGCGAGGCGCAGTCGGCGGCGGCGTATGGCCAGAATGGGCGACCGCTGACTGGGAGACCGAGCAGACCCTGTACTCCAAAATAATGAACTACGGAGAACAGTCTGCTGAGGTCAAAGTAGTGTTCACAACGGTTGCTGCAGGCTACCCGAAGATCGGATATCATTCCGATGTCGCGACGATTGACGCTGCCACATGGATCAGCGAAGAGATCGTTCCTGCTGAGGTCACTGTGTCCGTCAGCTTCCTACCAGACGGTCCAGCACACTTCCACGTAGGCGTCGAGCTATATCTAGGTGCAGAAATGTACCCCTACGCGCTGATTGAAGGACTCTTCGGCGGCGTGGCAGTAGGCAAGGACACCGCTGTACTCTTCAAGGCAAAATAGCCCCAAGAATGTAGTCAGCCCATAATAGGGCTAAACTCCCTTCTTTTTTTATGTTCTCTCTACGTCAGCAGATACTAGGCTGAGGAATCCACATGAACGGTTCAAGACGAAAAACAATTCGCACAGTCAGAATGACACTCTTGTCTATGATCATCATTGTGGTGATAGGCCTGTTCAATTCGGCGTTCGTCTGGGCACCGGAAGAGCAAATCACCGATGATGATTTTTGGGACACAAATCCATGCGTGATGCAGACTCGCAACGGCACCATCTGGGTGGTTTGGTCATCCGACCATTTCGCCAGCTATGACTTATTTTGTAAGACCTACAACGGTTCGTCGTGGTCCACTGAGACTAGACGCCTCACTTGGCACAGCGGCTTCGAAGACGACCCATCCATTATAGAAACTCAGGATGGAAAAATCTGGCTGGTTTACCAGTCCGACAGAAACGGCAACTACGATATATTTTGCATGATCTCTTCCGACGGCGGGTTGTCATGGTCAAGTTCCTTCCAACTCACCTACGATCTACGTCACGATTCGGCGCCTTCCATCACCCAGAATCTGGATGGGAAAATCTGGGTAGTTTGGCAGCGAAAATACACAGCAAGCAATAATGACTTGGTTTATAGGACTTACGACGGTTCATCGTGGTCCGCTGAGGCCCGCCTCACAGAAAGCTCAACTTGGGACATGAGCCCTTCGATCACTTGGACTTACAACGGGACCGTTTGGGTGTTTTGGTCGTTATACAATTTGACAGGGAGTCAGTATGACTTGTTTTATAAGACCTACAACGGTTCGTCGTGGTCCGCTGAGCCTGCCCGCCTCACAACGGACCCGGACTGGGATAGTTTTCCCTCTGCTATCCAGTGTGTTGATGGGACGATGTGGGTGGTCTGGTCGTCGGATAGAGGAGGCAAATACTCCCTATACTATAAGACATATAATATGTCAACGATGGCATGGTCATCGGACGCCCTGCTCCTTAAACTTGGATACGACTACACTCCCTCAGCCACAGGCACGAAGGACAGAAGGATATGGGTGGTGTGGGAGACCGGGTTCGACATATACTATACGATTTCGGATGAGATTAACTCGGTGCACGACGTAGCTCTTACCGACATAATTGTGTGGGCGTCTAGTGGCTTCAGCCCAACATGGGTGCCTCGTGGCGTACCCATATACATCAACGTTACCGTTGAAAATCAGGGCACGTTCAACGAAACCTTCGATGTCAGCGTCTACGCGGAGAATAATGTTGGCGACGAACCCATCGACATTGGAACGCAGAACATATTTCTAACTGTAGGCGCCAACACGACGCTATCCTTCACTTGGGATACATCAGATACTCCATATGGCACATATTATATTGGCGCAGAGGCAACAATGGTTCTAGGCGAATACGACACCGCTGACAACATCATAATGGCTGGCTCCAAAATTGGAGGCATCTGCGTTCCGATTCGGCAGCCCCACGTAAGCATACTCGACTTGTTGGCTCCCATAGCCTCAGCAACACTCGCCACAGCTGCGCTGGGGATAGCTGCAATAGGCTTTTTCAAAACTCTAATGTCACCGAGACTACGATGGTCCTGGCATCTGTCAAGAGTGCCACCCGCAAAATATACAAAAACAAAGTGGCTCGCTACCGCCATCTCAAACAACTACCCTGAATAGATGTTTGAAACCCCACCTGCACGCGCGGTGGGACAGGTGATCTAACAAGCCGTTTTCATCAACGGGAGAACCTGTCTGCCAAAGAATATGCCGACGATGTCTCGTTGGCGATAGTTTTAAAGGGATGCTCGTCATGATACACTCAAACAGATAGACGTAAGTTTCAGAATGTGAACTTCAAGGGGAAGCGAAATGAGACGAAAAAGAGACGCGTTGTTGCTGTCCCTTCTCATAGGTTCACTGCTCATCATCACCGGAGGCATAGTCGACGTTGTCAATGCTCACCCTATCAAAGTTTTCGTGGATCCGCCCGCCATTAGAGACCCCACGCTAGTGCCGAACACCCAGTTCTCAATCAACATAGTCGTGGACTACGTTGAAGAACTCTGGAGCTACCAGTTTGAAATGAGCTTCAACCCTCACGTTTTACATGGCGTAAGCGTTGAGAACGGACCCTTCCTCGAAAGCGGAGGCGGAGAAATCGTTGTGCTCGAAGGAGAAGGGTTCGACAACGCTGAAGGCAGCCTAGGTCTGTTCGGAGCATACCTCGACCCCATAATGAACTTTCCAACTGGTGGAATGGAGAACCCACCTGCCTACGGAGTCTTGGCAAGAGTAACCTTCGAAGTTGTTGGAATAGGCGGTTCTCCCCTAGAGTTTGGATTAAACACTATGCTGGTGAACAAAAATGGCGGCAACGAATTTGATGGAGAGATCGCAGCCGCGCAGAAACCGCATCCCTACTTGCCCACAAAAATACCGAACCCTGATTTCATAGGCCACGGTTACTTTGACAACAGACCGCAAGTCGAGGTGATTCCTGCAGAAGTTAAGGGCTTGCCAGTCAATGACAGTTTCACGATCAACGTAAGCATCACCGACATCGAGGATCTATACAGCTGCGAGTTCCGCTTGAACTGGACCACGGCTCTTCTGAATGTCACTGGCGTCGCGGCAGGTGACTTCTTGGGGCCAACTGGTGAAATCATATTTCATCAAGAGATGCACAACGAGGAAGGCTACATATACGTGACCTGCTCAAGAACGGTAGGCCCAGGAGTGGATGGCAGCGGAACGGTGGCGAACGTCACCTTCCTCGTCCTAGGTGAAGGGGACTCCACCTTACACCTCTACGACACCTCATTACTCGACTCTACATCCAATTCGATAGCCATTGGGACGGTCGACGGATGGTTCGTCAACGTGCTAACTCATGACATAGCCATCGTTGGAATCGCAACGAACCCGACTAAAGTAGAAGCCGGGAGCGGAGATCCCATATTCATCAACGTGACGGTTGTGAACGAAGGGTCCTACCTAGAAGAGGACATCGGCGTCACCGTCTACTATGATGAAGACGAGCTCGGAAATAAGACGATTCAATCTCTGAAGAAGGGAGCTGAGGAAACCCTTAGGTTTATGTGGAGCACTACCGGTGTTGGTCGCGGCAAATACAGTATACGGGCTAATGCAACCGCTGTGCCCGGCGAAACCGACACTGCCGACAACACGCATCCCGGCGGCGTGGTCACCATTTCCGACCATGACGTAGCCGTAACCAGCGTTCTATGCTCGAAGAGAAATGTAGATGTGGGAAAAAACATCACCATAACCGTCCGCATCGAAAACTTCGGAACAGAGATCGAAACCTTCAACGTCACCATATACATTAATGGAAGCGAATTAGACACAAAAACCGTAGAGAATCTTGGCTATGCGGCGGTGATGGACCTACCGCTTATATGGGAGACTGCAGGCCTTGAACTGGGCAACTACAGCATAAGCGCGAGCGCAACTGTAGTTGAGGGCGAGACAGACACAGCTGACAACACATACCCGGGAATCGGCCAAGAAGAGACCCTGGTCACGATAAAAGCTGCCGAGGTGCTGCCGTTCCCCATAGAACTGACGGTCTTGATTGTAGGCGTAGCTGCTATCTTTGTTCCGGTGATATTCTTCTCTCGGAGGAGAAAGCGGCCTCCTGTTTTTTGAGAAAGAGCTTATCCCTCCATCTTTCTAAGCCCCAACGTGATTCTTTGAAGAGACATTGCGCTTTTCGAGCGCCAGCCTCCAGATGTGTGTGCGCGCAGGGAAGAAAATTGAAACAAGCTGATGTAGAAAGGCTATTATACTGGTACATAGAAACTGAAAAATGAGGAAAGAGAATTGAGAAGGACAAGAAATCATTCATGTATGCGTGGCATCTTACTCATCCTCATAACGTTAACTTCGCTTACGTTAATCAACCCGTGGTTTACCCGCATTCATCCAACCTATGCTCGTACACACTCGTCTACGTTTCAATCCGCCAGTGGAACCAACATCACGTTTGTTGATCCCGCCAACGTCACGAATCTCATGTTGACGCCGGAGTCCCCGTTGACGCTTAGACCTGATGGGGACGGAACGTTCACAGACTGGACGGGAAGCTATACAGACTGGGATGAAGCAGGCTTGCACGATGGAGACACGAGTTACGTCTCCGCAAACGCAGCCAATCAATATGAAAGTTCAACCATGGAGGACCACACCTCCGAGACCTGGGACATAGCGAAGGTCAAAGTCACCATCTACGCTAGAACAAACATAATTTCTGACGACAAGGTAACTCCGTTCCTCTACATCGGAATATGGAAATATATGGGCGCCGGCTCCACACTGACAAACGAAACCTACACAGAATACACAGCCGAGTGGGCGATCAACCCCGACACGGTCTCCAACTGGACATGGTCGGACATAGACGCCCTAGAGGTCGGCGTGTCCGCAGACGTGGGTGACGACTCCACATGGGATGTTGGCCTCGAAATGAGGGTGACGCAACTGTATGTTGAAGTCACTGGCCCCAGACTTTCGGTTGACATCGAGGTCGACTACGTCGACGACCTCTGGCTCTACCAATACGAGCTAACCTTCAACCCCGACGTCCTGCAAGCTGTCTGGGTGAACCCCTTGACTCCTGTGAAGATAGGACCCTTCCTCGGAAGCGCAGGCGGAACCGTCCTGGAGAACCCTGGGGCCGGATGGAACAACACGTTAGGAAAACTTCCGATAACAGGAGCCTACCTCACCCAATCAGACCCCACATATTGCCCCGACGGCGGCGGGGTCCTGTCCACGGCCTTCTTCGAGGTCGTAGCCAAGGGCGAGAGTGAGCTGCGTCTCAGCGAAGACACCGGGCTGATGGACAATAACTCCATTTGGGTCTCGTATGGAAGAGACCACGTGCAAGACGGTTACTTCAGAAATGTAGCCTGGGGTTCTATGCCTAAGGCTGACTTCACCATAACACCTGTAGGAACTCCAGAGCCGCTTGAAGGCTACAACACCACGTTCACGTCGACATCAACAGGAGGCACACAACCATACACCTACAAGTGGTACCTCTGGAAAACCCTCAAGGCTGAACTCTTCGCGCCAATCGTGACCAGCGTGGACGCCGTAAGCCGCAACTACACCACGCGTGGAATCTGGAATGTAACCTTAACCGTCATCGACGACGACGACGTGGTTGGCACAAAAACAGGCTACGTGCGAATCAAGGCCCACGACGTATTCTTCAGCGCCGTCACAACAAACGCAACATGGGGTGTTTGGCCTTCCAGCTACCGCGCGGATATCGGAAAGATCGTGGAGGTTAAAGCCACGGCAAAAAACGAGGGCGACTACACGGAGACCTTCGACGTCTCAACCTTCTGGAGTGCCTTCTACGCAGGTGAACCGCATTACGGAATCATCGGCACTCACGCCGTCACAGACCTAGCTGCGGGGGCGAGCCAGGACGTAATCTTCACCTGGGACACGGAAGGTCGCAACCTCACACACCCGGAGCAGATCGCCGTCGTGGCAAATGCAAGCCGCGTGGACTACGAGTACGACGTGGAATATTCCCCAGGAAAAATATCGGATAACCAGTTCACTGGCCCAGTCATCAGAGTCAGAATCCACGACATAGCCGTCACAGAAGTCGAAACAAACGCGACAACTGTCACGCCAGGAGACATCGTTGAAGTCACTGTTACCGTTGCAAACCAGGGTGACTTCAACCAAACAGGCATCGGCGTCACCGCCTACTACGATAATACAGCTATCGACACCCAGACGATCCCCCTCATGACAAACCAATCGTTCGGTCGCTTCCCCCGCTTCCCCACCATCAACCACACCGCCACTCTAACCTTCAACTGGAACACCACAGGTGCAACCGTGGGGAACTATGCAATATCCGCGGAAGCCAGCGCGGTTCCGGAAGAGATAGACACAGCAGACAACATCAGAGCCAACGGCATGGTAATGGTGACAGGCGACACCACACCTCCCGACATCAGCACTCCCCAACACGAGCCAGAAAGCCCTGATCCTGATGTAGCCGTGACGGTTTCAGTGAACGTAACTGATCTGGACAGCGGGGTGCGCGAAGTCATCTTATCCTACAAAGAGGAAGATGATGTCGCATGGACGAACACTACAATGATTAAGCAAACCGGCGACCTATACGAAGGAACCATTGAAGGGTTCCCAGCTGACACAAACGTAACGTACAGAATCATCGCCTACGACTACGCGGAAAATGTCGCCGTCGACGACAACACTGGACAATACTATCTCTACACCGTCATCCCAGAGTTCACCACATGGCTATCCCTGATCATCGTTCTTCTCCTAACCACAGCAATTGTGATTTTCACAAGAAGAAAGCTGATGCCGAAGAGTCGCTTCTTCTAGAATGTCGCATTGAACCTAGACGCGATAGCATCAACAAAGCATGCGAGTGCGCGCGGAGGCAGAAGACCACAAGCCATGGGCGCCCATGATACCTTGGCTTTCCAAACGTACATATGCTTGGCACAACCGTCGACATAGCTGATCAATGTTTAGCGCTGCTCCCTCACCTCTGACAATTTGATTCTCTTTTCACATCCGGTAGCAGCTAATGGCGTGGGAGCGCTGCCAAGAAAGGAAGGGTTTATGCGTGCATGATCAATAGACGATTCACAGTCAAAGCATATGCATGTGTATGTCTGAAAATTCATGTATCACATGCATTATGAGATAGTAATAATGTTCAAATATATGCTTGTGGGTTAATATCTTGTATGATGGCTTCAGATGAGGAGAGAGGAGGCAGAGTTGATTAGCTGCAAGCGTATAAAAGTGTGTAAATTCTTCAGATGTCTGCTACTTCTATTCCTGTTAGCAGCTCCGCTAGTGCTGCTCTCAGAGTTTGTTACTGTTGGCCCGGCTCACGCCAGTCCAGGAGACACATACATTTTTGAGTCTCACCCCGACACTCACGTTAACACCACAGATGTTTCTAGCCCCGATTTGGCTTATGACAATGACACCAGCACCTACGCCCGCTTCTCTCGGGACCAGGATGGATATCTCGAGGTTGGAAACTTCACTGTCAACGCGTATTATGAGTCTCCTCCTCCCCGCCCCCCCACCGCAGCGGCCTATATGATTGGCTACATCAACAGAGTCGATTTCAAGATGAGGTTTAAGGCAGACGCGGGTGCCGACGACCGTTACAGAATACTGTATTTTGTTGATCCCTCCGAGACTGGGACCGTGTTAGTCGGTTGGACAAGCGCGGCAAGCTCCCTTCAAACAAGTGTCTGGGAAAATAAGCCTGAACCCAACGATGCAACTTGGACTTGGCGCGACATCAGGAATGTCCGATTCAGAGTTGAAGTAGACAACGTGGACGCTCCAGACAACGCCTTATTCTATGAGTATGAGGCGTGGTTAACGGTTTCCTATGATCTATCCACCGTCGCGGTGGATCCGCCTACCATTGCAGACCCAGACTTGGAACCGGGCGACCAGTTCTCGATCAACATCACCGTCGACTACGTTGAAGTACTCTGGAGCTACCAGTTTGAGATGAGCTTCAACCCAGAGGTCCTGCAGGGCGTGCGCGTTGACAACGGCGATTTCCTAGGCAGCGCAATACCCCCACCACAGCGG
>JABAOF010015762.1_pt5 | contig 25992 bp, 34 predicted proteins | sample 7062171 | NCBI WGS metagenome assembly JABAOF01 (sample SAMN14538628, study PRJNA623070) | marine sediment metagenome | biome: marine biome [ENVO:00000428]; feature: marine pelagic biome [ENVO:01000023]; material: deep marine sediment [ENVO:00002113] | place: India: Gulf of Khambhat ...
CTTGAACTTTTGTTGTTTGCGCCCATGGTTATTTCTCTCTCAAGTCTTTTAGTATCGAGCTTTTTGCTTATCCTGATGAAGATCTTCTTGAGGTTTTCCCTGTTGTCAGAGCTCAGGCCCCAGATCGAGCGCAAAAGCTTCGATCCCTTCTTCTTGAACTCCCGGACCTCGACAAGTTCGTAATCCTGGAGGATGTCCAAGTGATATAGAGCTGTTCGGTGTGAGATCCCGAGGCTCGAGGCAATCTTCTCTGCCTGCAGTTCGTTGTCCCGGGAATTCTTCAGAAGATAGAGTATACATAAGCGGTTGAAGTTGGAACATACCATAGAAGTCGTAAGATTGAGTTCGATCGAATCAACATCAATGATTGGCCTTTCCTCTTTCATAAAAAACCTCACGGGGTTGTAGTAAAAAGTTATTGTTAATCTGTTTGTGAAAAGTTTTTTATACCTATGCGGTAAAAAACGAAAGGTATTTAAAATTATCGACAGGTTGTTTTTTTAAAAGTGGTTTGTTCCACGCAAGATCCCGAGAATATTAATATTGATATACTATATTAATTAATTATGAGGCTAAAGGGGAGACCGACACTGAGAGAAAATAAGCGCTATGTTTTCTTTAAGGTTCACTCTTTCGAAAGGCTGGAATATAGGACGGTGAAGGACGCAATAATGAATTCACTTCTCAACTGGCTCGGAGACAAGGACCTCGCCCTTGCGAAGCCCTGGGTGATCAAGAACCTCTGGGACCAGAAAGGCCAGAGCGGGGTTTTATGCTGCTCACATAAGTACGTGGATGATGTTAAAGTCTCGCTTGGTCTGATCCACCAGATAGGAGATTCGAAGGTTATATTCCAGACCTCGCGCGTCTCCGGAACGATAAAATCAGGGAGGAAGAAGGCAGGGAGGAAAACAATTTAAATATAATTGAATAATAAAGAGAGATTATGGTCAAGCAAAAATTTCCAGAGACAGACGCCCGCGTGTTTCAAAGAGTGTTCATCTGCATGAAATGCGGGGCGAAGATTAAGGCCGACCTGCTCAAGGTCAGGGCAGGTAAAATCAAATGCAGGAAGTGCAGGAGAAAGAGCCTGAGACCGATCCACAAGGAGCACAAGGTTTAAGCTATTTTTTATTTATATTTCCTATGCGAAAGGTAATATTATGTTCGAGCTGTTCGAGATGATGAGACCTTTCAATTGCCTGATGGGGGTAATAGCCGGTTTTATCGGAGGGTTCCTAGTTGCAGGTCAGGGGATAGGCGGATTCTACATTCCAATGATCTACGCTCTTTTTGCAATATTCGTGATAACAGGGGCCGGGAATGTCTTCAATGATTACGCTGACATTGAAGCGGATAAAGTAAACAGACCGAAGAGGCCCATACCCTCGGGAAAGGTTTCAAAGGGTTCAGCCCTCGCATTCTCAATGATCCTGTTCTTTGTAGGGATAGTCGCCGCCGGCTTCATAAACTGGATAACGTTCTTCATAGCGGTCATTAACTCACTCTTACTGATAGCCTATTCCTACGTGCTTCAGCATAAACTTTTAATGGGAAACCTGGCGATAGGTTATCTTGTCGGGTCAACCTTCCTCTTTGGCGGAGCCGCGATCGGGAACTTATCACTGTTAGTTATACCCCTGATCCTGATGATTCTCGCGATGTTAACGACCATAACCAGAGAGATAGTGAAGGATCTTGAGGATATGGAAGGGGATCGAAAGAGCTTCCTCAAAAGAATCGCCATGAAAGTGACTGAATCCATAGGGGAGAGGTTCGGTCTTACCAAGACAGGTGTGAAGATCAAACACGGGGAAAAGGCAATGGTTGTAATCGCTGTCGCCTGCCTGATGTTAGCGATAATTTTTTCCTACCTTCCCTACCATTACGGGTTCATGGGAACTGGTTATCTTTTCATCGTGAGTCTGGCAGATCTCGTCTTTCTCTGGTGTATTTATTCTCTCGTGAGGGAGAGGAAGAGAAGGAGGGGTTACAAAAGGATAAGCAAACGCCTGAAAATCGGGATGTTTATTGCTCTGATCGCGTTCATTATAGGAGTGTTTATTTAAATAGAAATTTAACGAAGTGATACTATGGAAAGGAAATACAAGTTCGTGAGCAACCGAACGCTGAGGAACTCAAGAGAGGAAGAGAGAGGAAGGATGAGGGTCCTCGTGAAGGTGGATTCGGACACAGCGGAAACGGACTACGAATGCCCTGAATGCGGTTTCAAGGGGCATGTTGATGCCGAATGGAGGCGTCCGTTCGCTGTGAAATGCTCTAAATGCGGTTTCGTAATGCGCCTCCCCAGACTGAAGGATGAAATGAAGAGGGAGAAGAAGAAACTCAAGAAATAAATTCTCTGAAAAATTTCATAAAAAGCCTTTTTAAAACCTTCTTCTAAATTTTAATATGAGCGTAGACAAAGAGCTTTTGAAGATACTGGCATGTCCCAAATGTAAAGGAGATATCAAGGAAAATAAGATGTTCTTGACCTGTAAAAAATGCAGGCTTGCGTATCCTATTCTTGACGGAAACGTCCCAAACATGCTGATCGAAGAGGCATGGCCCCTGGGCAAAGCGGAAAAGAAAAAATTCAAGCATGATCTGAGGTTGTGAATTCAATTCTGGATGCTATTTATAAATATACATCAATAGAATTCTATAGACACACGCTGGGATGGCGGAACCAGGCTAACGCGCCGGACTTGAGCACTGGATCTTATGAGCGACCTTGCGTTGCGGTGATTTGATGGCTTGACTCGGATACGGCGGAGATGAAGATCAACCAAAACCAGTATCTTACATCAGCAAGTCCTCGGACGAGCTATGTCAAGAGATCCGGTGGGCTTTTTGCCCGTGCAGGTTCGAATGGCGTATGAAGCAGGTGAAACCTGCTTCGCTCGAATTTCCTGCTCCCAGCGTGATCTCCTTTTTTTCAGATCATCGGCAAAAACTATAAATATCAGGATTCCAATAAATAGACATTCGGTTATTTTCCCAGGGTGGTCTCATGGCTCGAAAAAGAAAGGATCCTATTGAATCGACTGAGAAAAGACTGGAAAGAGCGATATCTGTTCTGGAGAGACGAAATAAAGGCAAATGGAAATTAAAGATTGATCCTGACAAGAAAACCTGGATCGAGAGATTCGTTAAGAGGGGTTTAAAGAGAGGGCATTTCTGGATCTGGAAAGAGAATCGCGAAGTTCTGAATGACAAGAATTTCATAGAGGTAAAGGATTTTGAAAATCCGGGAGGAAAGGTGGGTCTTGATATCCGTTCGAAAAAACTAAAACTGAAATGGCACTGGAAGACCCCCAGAAAGCCTATAAAGATGCACGAGGAGAGCTTTGAAGACTGGATTCTGAACAAGTGCAGAGAAAAGAAACTGAAGAAGGGAGAAAGACTGGAGCGTCTGCATCTGGTGGGAGACTACGACACACATCAAAAGAAGTGGATTGACAGGTTCGTTAAGAAAGGTCTGAAAAGAGGGCACCTAAGGATATGGTGGGATAATTATCAAATAAAAAACAACAAGAATTTCTTTGAAGTTAAGGATTTCGAAAATCCTAAGGGGAAGGTTGGTTTTAACATCCGGTCGAAAAATGTCAAACTTAAATGGCACTGGAAGACCCTGAAAGAACCCATAAAGATCCACAAGGAAAGTTATGATGAGTGGCTTCTGAAGAAAGCGATCCATCACGGTGAAAAAATATTGAAAGAGGTGGGGTAATTAAATATTCTCTATGCATTCCCCTTCCAGACATTCGTATCCTTCTGAACAGTTCACTGTCTCTGCCTTTATCTCATTGTTCTCGCAGTACTTCTCGGTGAGCGTTCCGTCCTGGTTGCAGTGATCTGAGGCAGAGGTTGAACCTTTTGTTACAGTCCCCCAATCATGGTAGTTCTTTCCTTCATCGGAGTCTATGCATACATCGCCGCAATCTTCTGGGCACGTGCATCCATCCTCGTTTTCATCACATACTCCATTTCCACATGGCCTGCATACCCATCCGCAGGTCGCTGCAATACATGTGCTGATATTAGGATCGTAGCCACCAAAAGGAACCTCGACCAGTCCTTCACAGCAAGGCTTCTCACCGAAGTAACATTCATGTTCTTCGTCTCTACACCCTTCTATGCACGCTCCTTCAAAACACCCGTATTCGCATGCCTGTTTCTTGTCTTCCTTGTTACCGCATGAATTGTACCAGTACACATGACCTTCATAGCATTTAAATTCGTGGTGTGACTGGCAATATCCTTTACATTGCCTGTTCTCACATCCGTGTTCGCAGGCATATTTCTTCTCCTCTTTGTTTCCGCAGGAGTCGTACCAGTAAACATGCCCCTCATAGCATTTGTACGTGTGGTGGGATTCGCACTCCTTCTTCCACCTGCATTCGCCCTCGACGCATTTGCAAACCATGTCATACTCGGCAGCATTGTAGCAATCCTTATATATACACGTTGTTGAAACCGGATCTTCGTTTACACTCTGGCAGACCTGACTGGAACATCCCCCGGTTGTGCAGTTGTCATCTGTTTCGCAGGGACCTTCTGTTGATGTTCCACAGAAAGCCTCGGGAGCGGCCTTGCATTTCCCTTCAAAGCATCCATGGTAGCAGTATTCTTTCTTCTCCTGCCTGTGACCGCAGGAATTATACCAGAATACATGTCCTTCGTAACATTTAAGTTCTGCGTGTGATTCGCACTTGGGAAGACAGCATACCTTACCTTCGAGGCAGTCGATCTCTTCCTTCAATACATAATCTTCCTTACAACCTGCCACATCGGTTTTTGAAATGCAGTATCCGCCCTCCCTTTCACAATGGCTTTTTTCCTTGCAGAAGCCGAGTTCACATCCCTGTTGGCAATACTCCTTCTTTTCCTGTTTGTGGCCGCAGGAATCAAACCAGTATACGTGATCTCCGTAACATTTCGCTTCCGCATGTGATGTACAGGTCTGGATAGGTGTTTCGGGTTTCGAGATTGTTTTTTCCTCTCCCATTCCGTATTTAACAGCGCACTCCAGTCTTTTGTTTTCCCAGTCTATCCAGGCAATTACGTTCAATCCGCTGTCAGGATCATCTATCGTGATCCTGTAGAAGTCCTTGGGCGTCACATTCTTACCGCAATCTATGCTTATGTTTTCAACCAGCCTTATACTCTGGAGAGCAGTGAAATGTGTAATCTGGATCTGGGCATTTGGATATTGCTCCATAAACTGCTCCACGAGAGGATTCGCATAAGCCAGGGCTTCGGGGGTTAGACCTTCCAAACAACCGGAAAGAAAAATAACAAGAGTTAGAGAGAGACCGAAAACAAGATATTTTTTCAACATAGTTAATATTAAAATCGAGTCTCTAATAAATGTTTTTTAATCAGGTAATCAATATAAAACTGAACGCGCCGATAGTCTAGCCTGGCGCCTTCACTTCGCAAGAAGGACTTGCGGGCACTAGGACACGGGCTTCCCAAGCCTGTAACCCGGGTTCAAATGACCCTTTTCAGAAAAGCGTCAACGGAAAACGGTCTGAATGTCCCGGTCGGCGCATCATATCATTGATTACGCCCCTATGAATAACAGCAATCCGTAAACAAGGAAAGCTGGCCAGAAGATCGCCTTGAAGAACCCCACAACAGCACCCCATAGGTCTGGGGCAGTAGTTACGTAATATATCAGTGAAGCAATGAATCCCAAAAAATAAATGCAACCTCCGGTTCCGCTACACTGGATCTTCTCTTTAGTCCAAGACTTACAATCAAATTTGCCCTCTTTTGAAGCTTTTTCAATTTTTTTTCCAACAAGTTCTCCAATCTCATCCCAAGTGGGCTCTTTCTCCTTTTTCTTAACCGCCTTTTTCTTAACAGTTTTTTTCTCAGCCATTTGATCAACCCCTCCTCAGCAATAGTTCAATTTATTTTTTGATATATATATAAGTCTTGCATACAATATCCCGGTCGGTACATTATATTATTTAAAACATTCACAACATTTGGACATCTCTTTCATGTCGTAGAACATCTTGCAGAAAAATTTGCACGCGTCTTCTAGCTCCTTTTGTCCTTTTTTGGTTAAAGAATAAACCTTCTTCTTGTCTGCCTTTATGAAGCCCTTTTCTTTCAGTTCCTTTAAGGCGGGATATATGGTCCCCGGGCTGGGTTTTGTTCCTTTCCTTTTTTCCAGTTCCTTCGCTAGCTCTGCTCCAGTCATCTTCTTCTTACTGAGATTCCATAATACAAGATAGGAGAGGAATCCTTTCATGTCGCAGCATTCCATAATTATAGTATCGGATGTCCTATATAAAAGGTTCATCTCTTCCTAAATATATATCGGATAACCGATAACTTTATATATCAGTGGTGTTTTATATAATATCGGGTGACCGATATTAAGGAGGTGGGTAAAATGGAATGCAAAGAATGCAAAATCGTATGTGACGGAAAGGAAGTTGCAATAATTAAGTGCGGAGAAAGGGGATTCAGCGTGGAATGCACGGAAGAAGGTAAGGAGATGTGCGGAGGGTTCATGAAGGGATGCTGTAAGTAACGGCATCTTTTATTATACATTAAATCTACTATCAAGATTAATTAAGGGGTGGATGAATGGTAACTCCGAAAGAAAGGGATGACGCGATCTTCTGGGGTGTGATTGCCTTTGTTGTTTTGGTTGGTGCGATTGTCTGGCTCGGGAACGACGCCGGGTGGTGGACATTTAATTTCCCATTCTGGCCGATTATAATTGCTTGGGTGGCATTCGCGATCCTGGTTTCGGCGATCAGGAAGATCAGAAGTCGTGAAGCAAAAGTGTAAAGTTTCTGGATTTCATAATTATAAGGTAGGGAGGTGAAAAAAATGATAGTTATGGGAACAAACACTTGGGAAAGAGATATTCCAAAAGAGTTTTTGATCACGCAGGCCTTAAAATTTGCAGAAGATGTGAAATCTAAGGGAGTTGCAAAACTACTTGGAGCCTGGATTGAAAACGATAAGAAGTTGATGTGGTGTTCTTGGAAGACCGAAAATCTTGAGGGATTGCAGGCAGCGTTTGACGAAATGAACAAGAGGTCAGGTCTAAAATCTGAGCTACATATAGTTGAAGATATGTGCTCAAGGTAATATTCCTTCTTTACGAACGGTCGGCGCATTTTTTAAATTAATTTAAATCCCAGAGGGCAATTATTGGTTTATGGGTCCTGAAACTTTTTTGTTCATACTGTTGGCGACCGTGGTAAACAGCTTCATAGGCCTTATAGGTGTTTTAACGCTGTGGATGAGGGAAAAATCCCTGGAAAGTATACTGATAATACTCGTTGCTTTTTCCGCGGGCGCTCTGCTGAGCGGAGCTTTCTTTCATTTGATAGCGGAATCGCTTGTTGAAATGGAAGTTATGACGTCCTTCATCTATCTTCTCATAGGTTTTATAATATTCTTCTTGATGGAAAGGGTTCTTCACTGGAGACACTGTCACGAGGGAAAGTGTGATGTCCATCCCTTTACGCACCTCGTACTGATCGGAGATGGGATACACAACTTCATTGATGGAGTCGTGATTGCGGCAAGCTTCATGGTGAGTGTTGCATTCGGCTGGATCACCACTCTGGTAATAATACTTCACGAGATACCCCAGGAACTCGGAGATTTCGGGGTTTTGGTTTATGGAGGGTTTGAGAAGGTTCGAGCCCTCGGTTTCAACTTCCTTGCCCAGATCACATGCATAATCGGAGGGTTCGTGGGATTCTTCCTTTTGTACACCCCGGAATCGATTGCATTCCTTTTGCCGTTCGCTGCAGGCGGCTTCATCTACATCGCTTCCTCTGATTTAATACCCGAGCTTCATAAGGAAGAGAACATGAAGAGATCGTTTTTATCTTTTGTTTTCTTTATAATAGGTATAGTGTTCCTGTTGGTGATTAAGATCTTACTTGGAGGATAGAGAGAATGAATAAAAATAAAATTGTCAAGCTCATAGCTGCCATCATTATATGCCAGATTGCCGCAGTGATAGGATCGGTCTTTACCACCCCCTCCATAGCTACATGGTACGCTTCGATACAGAAACCTGATTTCACGCCTCCCAACTGGGTTTTCGCCCCTGTCTGGACAACCCTGTTCCTGCTCATGGGTATTTCCTTGTATCTTATTTGGGACAGGGGTCCTGAGAAGAAAGATGTAAAACTAGCGATATCTGTTTTTGGCATTCAATTGGTATTGAACGTTATGTGGTCTGTCCTTTTCTTCGGGCTGCAAAATCCCTTTTTCGCTTTTATTGAGATCATTTTCCTGTGGATAGCAATTCTTGTAAACATCATATTATTTTACAGGATATCGAGAAAGGCGGGTCTCCTTCTCGTTCCCTACATATTGTGGGTGAGTGTGGCGGCTTTGCTTAATTACAGTATTTGGGTGCTGAACATCTAGACCCTGCAGCCGCATTTTTTATTACTAAGGATTTTAATCTGTTCTCCGGCAGAATTGATAAACCTTTCCTGTTTTCCCTTTCCCCTTGCCAGGGATTGGTCAAGACAGCTTCTATGCTCATACCCCCGCTTGCACATCTCCCTCGCCAGTTTTTCATGCCTTGCATACAGTGCTTTCAGTTTCCCTATCCACCTAAGGGTCTCCGGGTGCCTGGAATATCCCTTCTTACTCTTGGTAAGTATGGACCAGATTGCATGTATTTCCCTGTGCTCGCCAAGCAGATGATTTCTGCACAGCTTATCCGGAGGTATGTCCCAAACCCTCATAGAAATCACAAATAAATTATGCTTTACCACAATATAAAATATGTTCTGGACCTCTCCCATAGCCCCGTTCTTGATCGTCCTATTAATTCCCCTTGCATATAGCCTGAAGAACAGGAGGAAAAACCTGAAACCGATCCTGGCGATAATAATATGCTCGCTGACGATGGTTGTTTTCTATCCACTCATCTACTATCTAAGCCAGGCTATTCCTCTCTTCGGATATACCATAGGGAAGTTTATTCTATTCGTCTTCCTGCCGATAATCATTATTTTCTACGTGGAAAGGTGGAAGTTGAAAGCGATATTGTCGAACCTGGGCATAAGGAAAGAAAATCTTAGGAAGAGTATGGTTTATGGCGTGCTCGCTGGAGTGATCACTATAATCATTACAGTCTTTCTAATATCCACAACATCCATCGATCTTCCCTACAGGATCATCATGTTCTTTGAAGCATTTACAGAAGAGTTCTTCTTCAGGGGATTTCTGTTTATTTATTTGCTTGCAAAGACCGAACGGAAGATAGCGTATGTTACATCGATCCTCGGTTTCGTGCTCATACACCCTCAACATTTCCTTTCGCCTTTTTTGATCTCCACAATAACGCAGGGAATCCTTCTAACAATGGTCACGGACAAAACGAAAAACATAATCGGGGCATGGGTAGGGCATGGACTGAACAGGGTTTTCCCTGTGCTGATAAGAAGTTTTATTTAATTTACACAGAGATCCTCAACCAGGCTTTGTCGCTTATGTCCAATTTTTTCAATACTTTTGTGACAAGCACGGGTGGACCTTACAGAATGATGCACGGTGTTGGAAAAGGAAGAAAGTTTAGGTAAAAGGATTTATTTAACGGAGACAATTATTAATATCCGGGGTGTTCTATGGAAAATCCTGAAGTTCTCGCAAATGAAGGAAAAAGGGTTGTTCTTCTCGGGAATGAGGCGATCGCGAGGGGGGCTATGGAAGCCGGAGTGGGGATTGTTGCATGCTATCCGGGAACTCCGAGCTCTGAAGTTCCCATGACGTTGTCTGATGCCGCGCAGGAGACCAAGAGTTTCTATTTTGAATGGAGCACTAATGAGAAGGTCGCGCTGGAGGTATGTGCTGGAGCTGCCTGGTCAGGTGTGAGGTCGCTAACGGCGATGAAGCACTTCGGTCTTAACGTGGCCAGCGATTCTTTCTTCCCTGTGATATTTACTGGTGTGCGAGCGGGGTTCGTCATCATGGTCGCGGACGATCCGCTGGGACACAGCAGCGCACAATCAGAGCAGGACACTCGTTTCTATTACAGGATGGGGAAGATCCCTTGTTTAGAGCCTTCTGATACACAGGAGGCAAAGGATTTCACGAAACTTGCATTCGAGATCTCGGAGAAATACGAAGTTCCCGTTGTCCTCCGGACGACCACGATGGTCTCGCATTCAGCAGGGACTGTTAAGCTGGGGAAAATAAAAAAGCCAAAGACAACAGGAAAGTTTGTCAAGGATCTGAAGAGATATTACAACATCCGGCCGAATTTGCAAGTGCTGCATTCGAAACTAAACAAAAAACTCGAAAAAATTGAGAAGGAATTCGGAATGAAACTCAATAAAATTGAAGGGAAAGGTAGCATGGGAATAATAGCAAACGGCGTATCCTATCAATACGTCAAAGAGCTCGGGAAGCTTCCGAATGTCAAGATTGCGAACTTGAACCTTACTCATCCCATTTCGAAGGCGTTTGTTTCAAAGTTCCTGAAGGGTCTGAAGACAGTGGTAGTTGTGGAAGAACTAGAGCCTGTGGTGGAGAACTTTGTCCGTGGGGTCGCGAAGGATGTTAATCCAAACGTTCGAATATATGGCAAGGACATTCTCCCTAGGGTTGGAGAATACACACCCGATATTGTCTATGATGCCCTTGCTCCCATCCTAAAATTGAAAAAGCATGAATTCAAGAAACATGAACAGCTTTTGAAAAAAATCAAGCTACCTGTTAGAAAACCTGTTTTTTGTCCAGGTTGTCCCCACAGATCGACCTTTTACGCGGTGAAGAAGGTTTTGGGTGAAGATGTTGTCTGGGCCGGAGATGTTGGTTGTTATGTTCTCGGAATATTCGAGCCCTTCGAGATGCAGGATTTCATGATATCCATGGGAGCGAGTCTTGGCCTGACCCATGGAATAAAGAAGGTAAGCAAACAGAAGGCTGTTGTGTTCATAGGGGATTCCACGTTCTTCCATAACGGTATGCAGGGTCTCGTGAACATGGCGAGGCACGGGACGAAACCGCTGGTTATGATCATGGATAATGAGATAACCGCGATGACAGGTCACCAACCGCATCCAGGGACAGAAATTGACGGGATGGGCATTCGAAGGAAACCTGTTCTTATAGAAGACGTTGCCCGCTCCTTCGGGATAAAGAACGTGCGGGTAGTCAATGCCTTTGATCAGAAAAACCTGCAGGCCACGATCAGGGAGTTCTCCAAGAAGAATGAACTTTGCGTTATAGTTTCAAGAGCTCCTTGCAGGCTCGTTATGAAGAGGGAGGTTCGAGCGAAAGGCGGGACGCTCACGAAGTTCCGGGTGGTTAATCAAAAATCAGTTAACTGTAAAGAACTGGTCAAGAAATTCGCATGCCCTGCAATGGTGAGGAGAGGTAACAGGGTCTTCATTAGGGAAGATGTCTGCTTGGGGTGTGGGGTATGCATGCAGATCTCAGGTAAAGGAGACATTGCTCCGATTGTAAAGAGCAAAAAGGAGAAGAAATGACGTACAATATATTGCTAACGGGCGTGGGAGGAGAAGGAGTTCTCGTTACTTCAGTTATTGTCGCAAGGGCGGCGAACATGGATGGCTACGAGGTGAGGGGAACCCAGCTTCATGGTCTTGCTCAGAGGGGAGGATCAATTCCGACTCATTTGAGGTTGGGAAAGAAGGTTTATTCTCCCATTATACCCAGAGCATCCGCGGATTTGATACTTGGACTCGAGCCCATTGAGGCGGCGAGAGCATGTTTTCACGGGGGCAAGGATAGAACGAATTTCATAGTAGACACGTATCCCCTGAAGCCTGTTTATGCCAACCTTCTCGGACAGACCTATCCTTCGAATGAGAAAGTAAGGAAGATGATCGAGCCCTTTGCCAAAAAGATCATAATGGTTGACGCCTCTAACATTTGTTATGAAAAGTTAGGAAACCCGATATTTGGAAACGTGATGTGCATAGGAGTCGCGCTGGCGAACGACATGCTCCCTATAAGCAAAAAACATATTCTGAAATCTTTAAAGGAAGTGGTCCCGAGAGGGCTGGAAAAGAATCTCAAAGCGTTTAAAATGGGTCTGGATTTCAAGGGATAAAAAATAAGAAAAATGAAAAATAAAGGATTTACTGATAATCATAAGTCTTCTTCTTCATCTTCTTCATAGTCTTCATCCTCTTCTAGCCTGAACATACACAACCTCCCTTTTGCATATTCCGGATTCCCAACCATGCGTTTTCAAAAACAAACAAAGAAACGGTTTTCCATTTGCCGACTAATTTAAACCTTTAAATTATTTCTTCTTTTTTGCTTTCTTCTTCTTGGCCATGTAGACCTCCCTCCTTTCAAAGGGTTTTAAGATGGCAAAAATCTGTATTCGATTGTATAATGTACGAACGTGCTTAAATACTTTATTTTTGGGTTTCAGCATATCGGTTTATTGCCGGAAAATGGCCAAAAATTGTTGAAAATTCAAAGTTTTACCGGTTCTGAAAATTAATAAATACATTGAAACAAATTAGAATAAGCCGGGCCGGTGGTCTAGTGGTATGACGTCGCGCTTACAACGCGAAGGTCGCAGGTTCAATGCGAACCTTTTCCAGACGCTTCCGCGAGTCAAAAAAGGCTCGCCACCCAAAAGGTCGTTGGGAATCCTGCCCGGCCCATTTGTTTTTTAAATTAAATTAAAAATTATAGGTATGAAGCATCCGAAAATACTGGTTGGCGCCCCTGTAACGGATCTGATGGAATACTGTTTTGATCGCTTCATTGAAAGTATTCGTAACCTAACGTATCCGAGCTATGATATCTTCCTGGTGGACAATTCAAAGGAGGATAGGTTTTTTAATAAAGTCAAGGGAATGGGGATTCCCGTGGAGAGGATCGAGTTCATTGATGATCCCAGGGTCAGGCTCGTTAAATGCAGGAACATGATAAGGGAGAAAGTTATCAAGGGATGTTACGATTACATGTATTGCGCGGATCAGGATGTAATTCCTCCTAAAACCGTGCTTGAAGACCTTCTCAAACACCAAAAGAAGGTGGTATCGGGTGTTTACTACAACATCACTCCCGAAGGGAAACCTATCTCTGTCATAAGGGTCCCTGCGAACGAGGATACCTTTGAAGAGGATAATCTGGTCAGGCCACTGACAGAGGAGGAAATGAAAACCCCAAGATTGGTGAGAGTCGGTCTGAACGGGACAGGGTGTTTGTTAATCCACAGGAGTGTCCTGCAAAGGATAAAATTCAGGAACGAGCTGAATGCCCCTATCTGGGATGACACAACATTCGCTATGGACTGCATCAGGAACAAAATCCCTATGTTTGCTGACATCGGCATAAAGTGCGATCATCTTCTGAAAGAAAAGCCATGGAACTGGAAGATAAAGGCTGAAAGAACTGATGATGGCGGTCTATCGGTCAAGAAGATCGTAATAAGCCCTAAATCGGACAAGGATCAGATGTATTATTACTGATCATCTTAAACCAAAAAGAATTTTAAGCTTGGTTCCAATTTTTTATTACTCGCTTTTTAAATCTAAAGGTTGGAAGGGAAAGTATGGCGAAAAAGCATAAGCATGAGGAGTTGGTGGCGAAATTCAATGAATTCCTGGAGAAGGTGTATAAGAAAGAGCTCATGAAGGCCTCCAATGAGGGGAGACCCTTGGTGATTGAATTCTCAAAACTTTATGATCCTGATCTGTCCGATCTTCTCTTGAAGGACCCTGAAAGGTTTTTTGGCATAGCGTATGAGTCGTTGGATCAGATCGAGCTCCCGAATCCCGTGAAACTGAAGGTTAAGGGGATTGACCTGACCAACATAAGGGATCTGAGATCGAGGCATATCGGAAAATTCAGCTGTGTGGAAGGGGTTGTAAGGAGGGCCAGTGAGATACGCCCGGAAATTATAGAAACCATATGGGAATGTCCTGATTGCAACGAGAAGATAGTGCAGCCAAGGAAAACCAATGTTATTTTTAAGCCAATGCAGTGTACGAATTGCGGGAATAAGCAGGGACTGAAGCAGGTTGACAGGAAAATGATTGATACAAGGTGGATAACGATAGATGAACCGTTCGAACTGACAGAGGGAGAGAGACCTTCCCAGCTGAACATCCTGCTTACAGAGGATCTGGTTTCGCCTGAAGGAAGGAGATTAACGGATCCAGGGAACAGGATAAAGATCACGGGAATTCTGAGGGAGATCCCAAAAGGAAAATATTTTTCAGTCAAACTGGATTTTTATCTTGACTCAAATTTTGTTGAACCTGTGGAGATAGGTTTGCAACACCTGGAAATAACCAAAGAGGACGAGAAGGAGATAAAAAAGATGACGAAAGATCCGTTAATTTATGATAAACTTGTTGATTCCCTCGCTCCATCGCTCTACGGGATGAAGGAAATAAAGGAATCCATAATCCTCCAGTTGTTCGGAGGCGTTCATAGGACGTTGAAGGACGGGACGCACTTCCGAGGAGATGTACACATACTATTGATAGGGGATCCCTCTTCGGGGAAATCCCAGCTCATGAAACTCGTTCCGCAGATCGTTCCTAGAGGGAAGTACGTGAGCGGGAAGGGAGTGACAGGAGCAGGATTGACGGCAACCGTTACGAAGGATGAGCAGTTCATGGGAGGATGGGTTCTGGAAGCAGGAGCGTTGGTGTTAACGAACAAGGGGTTGCTCGCAATAGACGAGTTTGAGAAGATGACATCGGACGATCAGATAGCAATGCACGAGGCGCTCGAGCAGGGGAGTATTTCTATCGCAAAGGCCTCTATCGTTGCGACCTTGCCTGCTCAGACCTCTGTTCTCGCAGGAGGTAACCCGAAGTTTTCAAGGTTCGATCCTTACATGCCAATAGCGAAGCAGATAACCATCCCCGATACCCTGCTCACGAGGTTTGATTTGAAGTTCGCTCTGAGGGACGTCCCCCAGGCGGAGATGGACAAGAAAATAGTTGATCACGTTCTGAAGACAAGGGAAGAAGATTTCGAAGGGTCAAAACCAAAGATAAATCAGGAACTGATAAGGAAGTACATAGCTTACACCAAACAGAATTGCGAGCCAACCCTAACGCCTGAGGCGGGGAAGATTATGAGAAGGTTCTACATAAACATGAGAAAACGAGCAGAGGGTGGAGCCGGTCCGATCCCTATCACGCTCCGTCAGTTCGAGGCGCTCATCCGTCTGGCAGAGGCCTCCGCCCGAATACAGTTAAACAATGAGATAAGGAAGGAGGACGCGCAGCGAGCGATCAGGTTGATGAGGTTCTCACTTACACAGCTGGGATTCGATACAGAAACTGGTCAGATAGACATAGACAGAGCGGAAGGGGCATCGGTGAGCTCCAGCGAGAGGTCGAGAATCCGGATGGTAATGGACATAATAAACGACCTGTCTGAGAAGACCAAGGAGATTTCTATCTCCGAGATCCAGAAACTCGCTAGGAAAGAAGGGGTGGAGGAGGTTGATGATATAATAGAGAAACTAAAGAGAGAAGGCCTTCTTTTCGAGCCGAATCCGGGTTACGTGCAAAAGGTTTAAAAGATTTTGCTTCTATTTATTTCCTATGAGTGGAGTACAACCAATGTTCGGATATTCCGGGGGGAGAAGTACATCAGAATACTTAGAAAAATATTATTCAGAATGGATGAAACATGTAGGAAGTATGCATAAAACTGCCTACAAAATCCTTGCTCCATTAGAGGAGATGAATCTACCAAAAATTTTAAGAATGGGTAAAGCCGCACTGGGAATAGTGTATGAAAACAAGAAAATAGAAGCCTGCAGGGCCGCATCCGACGGCGACAGGGAAGAAATGAGAAGGGAAATTGGTAAGTTAAACATATACCATTTTCTTCTTGAAGGCAAATGCCTTCCATGGGGTGTAAAACGGGAAATTTTAGGGAATCTAATTGAGGAATAAATCATTTTTTAAAACTTTCCTTTAAGAATAAAGAGCGGTATGATTAATTACAGGAAGTTAGCGAGAGAGGTATTCAAGGTTCTCTGCGAGACTGAGTACGAATCAGAGGTGTTTTTAAAAAGGAACAGGGTGTATGAGGACATAAAAGGTAGGTTCAAGATAGGTGAAGATAAACTCGGCGAGTTTTTGAAAACGTATGAAATTGAAAAAAACGGGGAAGTATGTTACAGGAATCCGTTCAAGTACGATCAATTTATCCTTTCAATGATCGAACATCTTATAACTGGCGGCGGTATCTCGCAGCCTATTGGGATAGACGACAGGCCAGAGGTTCAGGTGAAGGAGGGCGAGACAGCTGATAATCTCTCGTTGGAGTTTCAAAGAAGATATAATATAAAGATAACTCCTGGAAAAATTCGTTCTTTGGTCAGGAAGTCGCATTCAAAGGTAAAGGAAGGTCACGATGATCATATCTATGTGAGCTCCCGTTAAATCTAACAAATTTATACGTGCTTCGCCAATATTTTCTTATGAACTGCCCGAAGTGTAGTGGGGGATCGTACGTTTCGGATGAGGAAGTAGTTAAGGTTCTGGAAAACACAACGCCGATAAAGGTTATTCTTAAAGTCACGTATGTTTGCAGATCGTGCGGAGAGAGATTTTCAAGAGTTTTTTCCGAGGATGTCGAGGCAAAGAGAAAGGAGGAATGGGTTCCTGCTCCAGGGATGCCTACCTCAGAGCATGCGGTAAGGTCAAGTCATGCACCAGAACCAGCGGACAGACTGAGATTCCTGGATAAGATCTAACGAATCTCAATATCCATGCATATTTTCCAGACTTTAGGCTTGTAGGGAAGGATCTTGCGTATCTCGATTTTCTTTACCTTCCTTCCTAAATTTCGAACAGTTCCTTTTACCATTTCTTCAGCTTCTTTAAAACCGTCTTCAGGTGCCCAGTAGTAAAAATGAATCCATCCCTTTCCTTTTTTTAAGCAATTTATCGCTAGAGAGAGAAATTCATGAGATCCTTTTGGCAGAGGCATCAGAATTCGATCACATTTTCCGAAATATTCCGGGCATTTTTCATCAACGCTTCCTAAAATTGGAATAACTTTATCTCCAACTTTATTTATTCTGATATTTTCTTTCATGTATTCAAAGGCTTTTGAATTCATCTCAATTGCATAGATTTTTTTCACATTTTTATTTTTCTTTGCTATGATTATCGGATAAGGACCTATCCCTGCAAACATTACCATTACAATTTCTCCGGATTTTATTTTTTCAGCAGTCTTTTGTCTTTCCTGGGATTCCCTCGGAGAGAAATAAACTTTAGATATGTCCATTTTGAATTTACAGCCATGTTCTTTATGGATGGTTTCGGTTTTTGAACCTAAAATTATCTTAAATTTTCTTAATCTGTATTTTCCTTCCCTCTTACTCATCTTCCTGCAAACGGTTTTTATATGTTTGTGTACCTTCTTTAAGGCTTTCGCTATCTCCTTCTCCTTTTTCTCAAGTTCCTCCGGGATTTCTATGATAGCGACATCACCAACTATATCGAAGGAAGTCTTAAGGAATTCTTTTTCCTTACCTGAGATCTTGCCCTTGAGAAGGTCGCGAATCTTCATAATTTATATATTTGTACTATTATATTTATATAAAAAATTAGGTCAATTTTTGGCCATTCCAGGAAACAGTTCAAGCACCTTTACGAAGAAATAGGGCATTTAAGGCTTTTTAAGATAGTATAGAAGTATAAAAAATAGGGCATAAAGAGAAGGGGTGAGAATGAACACTAAGGAAATAGATTCTTTGCTGGAGGAGATCGAGGAGATAGGGGAGATAATAAAGGATCTGAAATTCGAAATCCCGAGCGAGTATGAGGAAGAGGACAGGGAAGAAGAGGATGAGGAGTATTCGGAATCCATTGATGATCTGAAAGAGTATCAGGAAAAGTTCAGGAAATACGCAGAGAGTATAAAAAAGGAGCTGCGAAACCTCTACGAGCCCAAAGAGACTGCCAGGAGCAAGGATATGTATGCTGAAAGAAGTAGAGAAGAGGAAAAAATCAAGACGCCCTGGGAGAGGGGACACAAAATCGGGTGTGGCTGCCCCGGCTGCACGAAGTACAGGGAATTTTACGGGATAAATCTGGACATGCCCAATCAGAATTCTGATCTGAAATTTCCCGATCTCAGATTTGCCTCCGGAAAAAATAAGAAAATGAAGAAATATGAAGAAAACGAGATCAGACCCTGTGGTGGAAAGCTTTACAATTTCTTTCATGGGGAACGAGCAGAGTTCAAAAGACTTTTGGGAAATTATTCCAAAAAATTCAATTTAAATCTGGCAGGATATTAGATATTTAAGATTTAGGTTATTACTAATTAGATATGAAAACGATTTATACTATAAATGATTTTGATAAAGAAATAGAAGTCGAAATAGTTTCTCCTTTTTTACGAAAAATAATATACCTCAGATCCCCCAAATCCAGTTACTATATTTTGAATGTTAATTACGGAGAGGGTAAATCAAAAACTAACAGGAAATTTCCTAAATTTCCAAAGGTGATAAAACATGAAGATCTTATTGGTTTTCTAGAGGGAGAGGCTGTAGGTTTGCCCAGGGATATTACAGAAGAAATCAAAAGTGTGCATCCGTATTTTTCTGCTGAGAAATCAAAGATTTTGAAAAAATTAAAGGATAAAGATGACCTCATAAAATACCAAGAAAGACAGTTACAATATAATAATTCAATACAAGAGCTCAAGGATAAAATTCTCGGATTAGAAAAAAGTTTGCAAAAATCGGAAAAGGCTTTTAGGGGCATGAAAATAAGGAAGAGTAATCTTGAAAAGGAGATCAGAAATTTAAAAAGAGACCTACAGGGTCTGAAAAAATATAGGGATGATCAGGATTTGAATAAAAAATACCAACAACTCTGCTGCAAATACAAAAAATTAATTATGACATTGATAGAGCCTTCAAAGAAAAGTCAGAAAGAAAAAATATGCGGAGGTTCTGTGAATCATCATTTGCCCAGAGGTTCGGATAAATTCATGAAATATTTGGCTGGGATTGAAGTCATTGATTCTATCTGGACTTCGCGTCTGGAAAGAGAACTCTTGAGTGGATTTAAATGTAACGGCAAAAAGGTTCAGTTCTACTACAACGATGGGAAGAAAACAGTGGTAATAGACGGCGTCACTGTTGCGAGGGATGAATTCGAGGCCGATGCGGTAGAGGAAATAATAAAACAGGAACTTGAAGGGTTTTTTTAATTTTATATATTCCGTTGGTAAAGGTATTACTATGCTTGAGCTGAAATTCGATCCTAGGAAGGGGATATGGGCGGAAGAGGCAGAGATAGTTGGAAAACTAACGAATGATTTCTTCGGAAATCAGAAAGGGGGGAAGATCTCGCTACTTCCCGAAGAAGCAATGTATTTGATAATGTTCAGGAATGCGGTAGTTCTGGACAAGAGGGGGAAGGAGATCGACTTCAATTCGCTGGCCAAACATTTCATTGGTAAAGAACCGAGACTGTTCATAAGGTATAACGCTTACAGGGACTGGAGGGACAGAGGTCTGGTTATAAGGAGGTTCATTCGAAATATTCAAGGTAAGCATTCGAAGAAAACGTACAAGAAATACCCTTCCCAGAAAGTGAAATTCGGGGGAATGAAGGCTAAAGCGTACTGGTATCCTGATTCATTGTTTTCGATACTGGATAAAGATAGCGTGGGGAGAAACCTCTTCGAGAAGTACTGGATAGGGCAGTTCGGGGTTTACAAGCAGGAAAGAGGGAAACAATCGAAATTGGATTTCTTTGAGACTATATTCCTCGGGAAACATTTCGGAATAGAGATCGTCAACAACGAAACGGGAAAGAAAATGAATCAGAAAGAGGTCGTTAAAGAGGTCGTGAGTAAACGGGAGTACGCGAAGCAATTGTATGAGATATACGAGGACTGGAGGATGAAGGGGTACGTGGTTAAAACCGGATTCAAGTTTGGATCGCACTTTCGAATATATTTCCCCGGAGCTTCCCCTGTAAAGGAAGACAAATGGATACACTCTAAGCACGTTCTCCACGTTTTCCCGAAACAGCAAAAGCTTCTCATTTCAGAATGGTCGCGTGCTGTTCGCGTTGCGCACGGTGTGAAGAAAACGTTCATCCTAGGGATACCGGAATTGAAAAAGAAGGATTACATAGACTTCCCTGTGGATTTCGTGGCGTACAGGAGGAAGAAAGGTAAAGGTGTATGGGTTCGCGAGACCCCCAAAGATAAACCGAGGTACATGCTGGTTTCTGTTTCGGAGGACGAACATATAGGAGGGATAGAGCTTGCTTCCCTCTTGAACAAGGCGAAGGAAAACGGTCTGAACCTTCTGTTATCGATCACAGATCGTGAAACTTCAATAACTTATTACGAGCTGAAAAAGATCATCCTTCCGAAATCAAAATACGATTATTACGAGATAGAGTGGTTCAAACCTTAACTACTGCTCAATAAATAATTTATAAGTGTAATGTAATTAATAAACATGGTAGTATTAAAAGAAATCGGAAGTCAAGTCGGTAATCAAATAATATACTTAGCCCACAAACCAAAAGAAGTTATACGTGGTGAACTTTACAGATCCGGTCAGCTCCCACCAGATAAATTCTATGATTTTTGCGAAAATAACGGAATAAAAAGCGTTTTCAATCTGAGGGGGGAAAATCCAGGGAAGAAATGGTTTGAAGAAGAAAGGGAAATCTGCGAAAATCTAAAAATCGATCTCTACAATATCAAATTTTCTAGTAAACTTAATTTGAAAAATGAGGAAGATCGTGAAAAGATAGTAGAATTCCTTTCGCTTTCAGATCATTGTCGAGACAGAAAGCTCTTTCATTGTGAAGGGGGCGTACATCGTACTGGTGTAGCCACTTCTTTTTACCTTTTAAGAAGAGGTTACCCGTTGGAAGAGGCTGAAAAACAGATATCAATTAAATACGGATATTTGAGACGAAAACGCCCAGATCTGTCCGAATTCCTAAAGTCTCTAAAAAAGGGGGAGTTGGCAATACAGGAGTTAGTAAAAATTTCAGAGCATATGGACACCGCAAATGTTATTTAGAGTAGATTTTTCATTCCCTTCTCATGCCCTGCCCCTATCACGCACACTATTTTATTGAATTTCCTAGCGAGGACTTTGAGGTTCCTTACCATGATCACATTTCTTTCGCCCACAAGAACACTGTAAAATCCGGGGAGTTCTTTCTCTAAATAGCTCATTGCCTGTTCGATCATTTTTTTCGGAGGCACTCGGTTGAGATCGAACTTTTGTTTTTTTCCGAATGGAATTGCAAGACCTAAAACACCCATTATTAGGATTTTGAAAATCTTGAGTTTCTCGGAAAGAGGGATCTTCCTTATTTTGGAAAGTGTGATCTCTATTGGTTGGTCTATAAGCGCGACACTTGTGCCCCTTTCTCTCGCGATCCTCACCGCTTCCATCATTTCAGATCCCGGGAGTATTCCTGTCTTCTTCCCGAAGTAATTCTGGAATTTCTTGAGGATCCAATAAAGAAGAAAAGCGGGAAGGCCCAAGATTCTTATCAAGTCTAGTGTACTTTCATTTCCCTGTTCTTTGAGATAGTGATATCTGTTTATATCGATTTCGACCGCTACGCAATCCGGATTTTCGTTTTCTATCGTGTGCCTAACGTTTTCCAGGCTTTCCCTCGCGATGTGCGAAGTCGGGACGAGAATTATTTTCGGCATAATATATAAAACCCTTCGTAAATTAATATTATGAAATTCAGGTTGGGAAGGGATATCATAACTAGGAGGAAAAAAGAGGAACACGAACATCACACTCCCGTAACCAAGCCGACTGATTCTGAGATATCGGTTTTTGAAAGGCATTTAGAAAGGGTGGCTAATGAAAAAGAACCGAGGATCATGATAATAGGCTCAAGCCCTGAACTGCGAAACCTAACAGCGAGAAAGAAACTCAAAACTACTGTTGTTGCTAATGACCTTGAGGTCATAGAGAGAACCTCGAAACTCATGAAAAGGAGGAACGAAAACGAACAGTGGTTGGAGGGTGAAATAATTTCGCTTCCCTTAAAGAAAAACAGCTTCGATGTGATTTTCGGGGACCACATAATCTCGAACGTTCCGCCCTTTAACAGCGAGAAATTTTACAAGAGGATAAAGGAGATTTTGAAAAGGAAGGGCTTCGCTGTTATACGATCGGTGGTTTTCGGTGAAACAGGGGAAACCTTGGAAAGGAAAATCTCGAAATATCTCACGATAGTGGAAAAGGAATTCGGAAAACAGGGAATCTTTTCCGAACACTTCCCAATTTACTTCATGAGGCCTAAATGATAATTAAAGGAGGGGGAAAATGTATGGGGTTTTTGAGGAGATCAAAAAACAGACCCTTACGTTAATGACAGCGGCTCTCGGTTTCGTGGCGGCGCTTGTCTGGAAGGATGCGATTTCTGCATGGTTGGCTCCGTTGTACAAAAGTGCGGAAGGAGCAACGAGTCTTACTATCGCAGCATTTGTGGTAACTATCGTTGTCGTCATAGTGACAATAGTGCTAGCGAAATTGCTCGCACCCAAAGAAGCAAAAGAGGGTTAAAACTTAATATTGTGATTGCCTAAAGAATAATCTATGGGCAGGTTGACCTGGATTCTGATAGCCTTGAACGTGGTAGTTTTCGAATTAGTTTTCTCCATGCCCGAGGCTTTGCTTAAGCAAACTTTCGATGTGCTCTCGTTTTCTTCGCCCCAGTTGTTCCAGGTGTGGAGGTTGTTCACTTCGCTATTCCTCCATGCTAGCGCATCGCATCTCTTCTTCAACATGCTTGGCCTGTATTTCTTCGGGAAGGTTCTGGAGGAGGAGGTGGATCCTAAAAAATTCCTTTTGATCTACTTTCTTTCCGGAATCGTGGGGAACCTTGTATACGGATTCACTTCCGCGACGCCAGTTGTTGGCGCATCTGGATGTGTTTTCGGGTTAATGGGTTTTGCGATGCTGATGAAGCCGAAAAAGATGATAAATTTCTACATGTTCCCGCTTCCGCTCGGTGTGATAGCGGTGTTGTACGCTGTTGTCGAAACGCTCCTCGTTTACTTTGGAGAGTTTGCTTCCGGTGTCGCGCACATAGCGCATGTTGCAGGTCTTATTGTGGGAGTTTTGTTCGCTTTTAGGATAGATAAGAAAAGAGCTGGAAAGGGCTTACTGTGGCTGATTTTGTTTTTAGCGATCCTAATACTTTTAGGGCCGATTCTTGGACTGATAATAGTTATAGGGAATCTCATTCTCGGGGCGTTCGACCTTATCGTGGGATTCGTTCTTTACGGGCTGGCGAAGTTGATTGGATTGGTTTTGTGGTAGGATTAAAACCAATTTATTAAACTCCAACAAATATTAATCATGCCAAGAATAAAGAGCAGGTTTTGTGCGGAAGACGTTCCACCAGGGAAGGTCATAGACACGTTGGCGAAACGTATTCTTGTTGATGGATTTCACATAGTTGTGGATCTCGAACGCTCGAAAGGTTCGTACATGATCGATGCAAGGAACGGGAGGAAATATCTGGACATGTATTCTTATTTTTCGACCCTCCCGATCGGCCACAACCACCCTAAAATGAGGGAAAAGGATTTCCTCCGTGAGCTGAGAGCTGCCGCTTTAGAGAACCCAGCAAATTCGGATGTGTATACGGAAGAATACGCCCATTTTGTCAGGGTCTTCAGCCAATTAGCGAAACCGAAATTCATGCACCATCTCTTTTTCATAGCCGGAGGATCACTTGCTGTGGAGAACGCCTTGAAGACGGCTATGGACTGGAAGATCAGAAAGAATTTTTCGAAAGGAGCGAAAAAGGAGATTGGAAAAAGGGTTATACACTTCAAGGAGGCGTTTCACGGGAGAAGCGGATACACGCTTTCGCTCACGAACACCGCGGATACGAAAATAAAATATTTCCCAAAGTTCAAGTGGCCCAGAGTTTTGAACCCAAAGTTACGTTTCCCTGTTACTGAAAAGGTGATAAAGGAAGTGGAAAGGAATGAAAAAAAATCACTTTCCCAGATAAATTCCGCTTTGAGGAAATATCCTAAAAGAATAGCATGCCTGATTATAGAACCCATACAGGGGGAAGGAGGGGATAATCACTTCCGTAAGGAGTTCTTGCAAGCTCTCGAAAAAGTGTGCAAGGAAAATGATATAATGTACGTTCTGGACGAGGTACAAACTGGATTCGGGGCGACAGGGAAGATGTGGGGTTTCGAGCATTTCGGCATCAAACCCGATATAATCGCGTTCGGGAAGAAAAGCCAGATATGCGGGATCATGGCCTCCAAAAAAGTGGAAGAAGTCAAAAATAATGTTTTTCACGTATCCAGTAGGATAAACTCCACGTGGGGAGGGAACCTCGTGGACATGGTGAGGAGCAAGAGATACCTTGAGATCATAATGGAAGATAATCTCCTTCAGAATGCGGACAAGATGGGGGTATATTTCGTGAAAAGGCTGTGGGAGCTAGCGGAAAAACATAAGGAAGTATCGAACGTTCGCGGTCGCGGGTGTTTCGTAGCAATGGAAATGCCTAGCAGGAAACAAAGGGATTCGTTCCGTATGAGGTGCTGGAAAAACGGTTTGGCTGTTCTTGCCTCATGGCCGAAGTCCATACGCTTCCGTCCACCTCTAACAGTGAACGAGGAGGAAATAGACGAGGCGATCGAGAAACTAGAGAGATCATTCAGAAGGTGAAGTTTTTTTCTTTCCAAATTTTTTGACAATAAAAACAATTACGCATGCCAACAAATACCAGTATAGAGCATTAACAGGTATTCCGAGGAACCTTAAATAAGGGTGAATGTAGTACATGTAATATGTCACTATCATTCCCGGATAATTAAGGGCGTATATCAAAACTACTACGGGATTGGTTTCGACCGGGTCTGCTTCGTAAACCCTGAAAGCTAATGCCTGTATCGCAAAAAATATTATCAAGATCAGAATTTTAAATTTGTCAAGTCCTAGGAATTCGCCCAATTTCATAATCACTCAGCCGGTTGCTCAACTTGTTCCACCTCGGCGTACATTTCTTCTTCCACTGGCTTTTTGGGTTTAGGGGTTGGAGATCTCTTAGGTTTCTCCTCCTTTCCCATTTCTTGGACTCTCTTGGAACTCATTATGCCGGCGACAACGGTTGAGAACAGTACGGAGAAAAGGATAATAAGGAATATTATGTTCACCATCTGGTTTCCAACTCCAGGGGCTCCTATGCCTGTCAAAACAGTCGCCACTACAGGAGCCATTGCTGCTGCTGCGAGACCTCTTGGAGCCACAAAGCTCATAAGTATCAGGTCTTTTTTATCGAACTTTTTCCTTTCTTTCCCGAGGGTGGGTATTAAAAAGATCGGTCTCGAGAAGAAGACTACAAGGAAAAATATGAACGCCATCAAAAGTTGATTTATATCCAAAGGCAGCATGACCTGTGCTCCCAGTAAAGTGAAAACAGATATCCTTAACATCTCCGAAAGCTGATCTTCGAACCTTTTCACTTCCTCTTTCTCCTTCTCTGAGAAAATCATGTTTCCTGCTATCAGTCCGCATATAGCCACTGCTAGCATTCCCGAACCTCCTACATTTTCAGCCAGTGCGTAAGTTACCAAGGCGATCGAGAAAAGGATGAGGGATGAATATTCCCTCAGCATGCCTCTCATTATTTTCGAAACAGCGAATCCTATCACTATCCCCGTTCCTACCCCTGCCACAATCATCTGCCAGAATTGAGCAACATACTTCATCGGTTCGAAAAGTGCTCCCGGCTGCATGAGCACGAGGTCGAGGAAAAGGATCGGAAGCAAAACAGTGAGGGGTGAATTGAATATGGACTCTACCTTTATGATGGTGAGCGCTCTTCTTGATCTGGAAAGAGAATGTTCAAAAGCGTATAAAACCCCTGTCCCTGTCCCGCTTATAACCGCCCCTAACAAGAGAGCGTACACAGGATCAAGCCCGAACATCAGGTTGGCAACGAGCCCAAGGAG
>JABAOF010002128.1_pt1 | contig 25985 bp, 18 predicted proteins | sample 7062171 | NCBI WGS metagenome assembly JABAOF01 (sample SAMN14538628, study PRJNA623070) | marine sediment metagenome | biome: marine biome [ENVO:00000428]; feature: marine pelagic biome [ENVO:01000023]; material: deep marine sediment [ENVO:00002113] | place: India: Gulf of Khambhat ...
TCAATTCCTGCACGTGGGCGTCTGCCCATCAAGCCCGCGGGCCGCTGTGCAAGAAAAAAGACAAATAGTCAGCAGTCTTAGCCTACTTGTTATCTCTTGAAGGAGGTAACCCCGATGACGGCAGAAAAAAGACAATGCCTCACGCGGCTGGTGTTATGCTGTCTCCTGTTAGCGTCGATGGCGTGCGCCAACGTACTGGCGGATGAGCCGAAATTATTTGAAGTGCGGACAGTGGACGTCTTGACCAGCGACAGCGTGCGGTTGGGTACAGATCTGTACTTGCCCGGTGAGGGGGAGCGATTCCCGGCCGTTCTGCTCAGAACACCGTACGGCAGCAAAGGCAAGGTCTGGCTGGGCGAAAATCTGGCGGTGGCTGGCTACGTGGTGGTCATCCAGAACGTTCGCGGAACGCATGGATCGGAAGGCGACTTCGTTCCCTTAGTGTACGAGAAACGAGACGGGCTGGAGACTCTGGAATGGATTCTGTCACAACCCTGGTCTAACGGCAGGGTGGGGCTTTATGGATCGTCGTACTATGGGTACGGCGCCTTCGAAATCGCAAGTACGGGGCATCCCGGCGTAGTGTCCCTGTTTCACGTGTCGGGTTGGTCGGATTTGGAACCTTTCATGACGCACGGAGGAGCGTTTCACCTGATGGCTCATCTACGTTGGTTCTACAGCTATGCCTCGGACCCGCCGGAACCTCCGCCGGAAGCCTGGGACGGCATCTTTCGGACCGTCCCGCTAAGCGATTTCTTTCGAGGTGCCGAAGCGGTATTTGAGCTGGGGGAAGCGGGCTACGATTTCTCTGGTTTTGCCGCTCCCATCATGCATATCACCGGCTGGTATGACTACATCTATCCCAACGTGCTTCAAACCTACGACTCAATCGCCACTAAGACTGCCGATCCACCTATGCAGCATTTGGTCGTCGGACCCTGGGCTCATAACGACGTGATGAACGGTGTCACCAGGGTGGGTGATGAGGACTTCGGCCCCTCCGCCAAGATGGACCGGGAATGGGTGCTGGCTCAGATGATGCATTGGTTCGACCATACCCTTGCGTTAAAGCCGATAGACAGCGACTTCTGGTCCGCCAAGCCCGTGCGGATCTTCGTGATGGGAGACAACGATTGGATGGAGTTCGAGACCTGGCCGCCGGAAGACGTCGAATACCAGACCTGGTACGTCGACTGCGCCGATCGGGCAAACGGCCTGGAAGGCTCGGGCACCTTGTCCCGGGAAAAACCGTCTGGGGCCAAGTACGATTTCTTCGTCTTTGATCCCAACGATCCGGTTCCCACCGTGGGCGGGGCCAATTCTCATTTCTTCCCGGAAAACCTGGGCCCCAAAGATCAATCGTCTGTTGAGCAGAGAGAAGATGTACTGGTGTATACCTCCGAGCCTATGGAGGAAAATTTCCTGATTATCGGACCCATCCGCACGATTCTGTATGCGGCAACTGAAGCGAAGGACACGGATTTCACCGCCAAGCTGGTGGTGGTACGACCCGACGGTTACGCGCGAAACATAGAGGACGGAATCATCAGGGGAAGATACGCACACCCCGCGCCCGACTCGCTTCCGGTTTTCGTCCCCAAGAAGGTCTTCCGATTTGAGATAGACTGCGGTGCCACCGCGCTGCGCATAAACAAAGGAGATCGCCTACGCCTGGAAATCTCAAGCAGCAATTTCCCCAAGTATGACCGTAATCCCAACACCGGTGTTGATCCGTTCGAGGCGGTAGAGTTCAAAAAAGCACGCCAGACTATATTCCACTATCCGGATTACCCCACCTGCGTGGTGATACCGGTCATGAGGTAAGGAGCATCGGGATTGGTCTTAATGTCCCGCTGAAGCGGGAGAAATGCCGTTGGTCTGCTGGCTAGAAATTTGTAGGGGTTCGATTAATCGAACCCGCGGGCGGGGTGGGGCGCATGTCCGCCATAGGCGGATCTGCCTCCGGCAGAAATGCGATCCCTACAACTGCTCTATCTGCTCGCAGCGATGTAATCCTCAACTATCTCTTCCAACAGGTCCAGAGGCAAGCTGCCATTCTCCAACACCACCATGTGAAAGTCTTTGAGATTGAATTTCGGCCCCAGCTCCTTCTGGGCTTTTTCTCGCAACTCCATAATCTTCAATCTTCCTATGGTGTATGAGCAGGCCTGACCTGGCCAGACTATGTAACGGTCGACTTCGTTCGGCGAGTTCCAACCTAAGTTGTCCTGCATGTACTGCAAGGCTGATTCCTTAGACCACTTCCCGTAGTGAATGCCCGCATCCAGCACCACCCGCACAGCCCGGAAGAGCTGTGAGTTCAATTCTGATATCCGGGCATAAATATCCGGCAGCCAGCCCAATTCCGCTGCCAGAGCCTGCACGTACATGGCCCACCCTTCCGCAAATCCGGTTATGAAGAACAGATTCTTGAACATCCGGCCCTGTGTCAATTCCTGCTGAACTGCGAACTGATAATGGTGTCCGGGAACAGTCTCGTGATAGACTAAAGAGGGCATGCCGGGCTTGGGCAAGGTATATCCCATGTTGACGTGAAAGGTGGCCTTTCTCTTGCCGTCCAGGGATGCCGGCTCGTAATAGGTCAGTCCGCCCCCTTCCTTGTATTCAGGAACTGGCTGGACTGTTACCGCGGTCTTCGGAATGTATTCGAACGCCTCGGGCAAGCGCTCCAGGGCACCCTCCAGCAGGGACCGATAGTCTTCCAGAACCATCTTCCGTCTCTTTTTTCCCTCAGGATAGTTGAACTTGTTATCGAGTTCGGGAGTGCCCCAGGTAGCCCGGTATTGGCTCATCAGCTCCCCAAAGCTCTCGTCTTGCTTGATTCCAAGCGAATCCAAAAGAACCCTACACTCCTCCTGCAGGCGCCTAACCTCCTTCAGCCCGAGTTGAAAAACATCTTGCGGTGTCATAGACGATGAAGTATGATATTTCAGGGAGTAAGCGTAGTATCTCTTTCCATTCGGCAGTTTCCATATCCCTGCCAGGCTGTCAGCTTCCTGTGCCGATAGCCTCAACCTCGTAATGAACTCGTCGTAAGCTGGATAGATCTTCCCGCTGATAACTGACTGGGCCTTGTCGCACAAAACCTGGACGGTGTCCGAATCGACATCTGCCAAGGCTGTAAGCTTGTCCTTGAAGTCGACATATAAGAGATTCTTCTCTGGCTTGGCTTCTCTAAAGTCCTCCATGTGTGCAACCACCCTTCCGATGATGAAGACCGGCGGCCGTATGCCCTTTTTCTCCTGAATGTCAATCCTCTCTATTGTCTGATGAAGCCGGACCGGGATTTTCTCCAGGCGCTCCAGGTAATCGTGGGCATCCTGCAAATTCTCGATGGTGTGATATGTTGTCATCAGATTGACCATCTGGCTGTGAACCCCGAAGAGGTGATCGATGTTATACTTATGGTCGAGAAACTTCTCTCCTTCGAGCTGAAACTCCAAAAACCAGGTCAGTATCCTGGCATCGATGCTCTGGGATCTGGTGATCTTTGTGGTATCAGTCTCCTTCAGTTGGCCCAAATATTTCCTGGCCAGATCAAAATTGGCCTTCATGCCTGCATCCGAAACGTCGTTGAGCCCTCCACGATCGAAATCGTATCCGCTTTCTTTGGGTAGACCCAACTCAGAACCCTTTTCAGGATTGAGTGTCAGGTATTCCCGAAAATAATCGTCGAACAGCTTCTCGATTCTGGCCGAATCCTGATTTGCCGTCTTTTGACACATTGCAGTGCCGGCAACGGCCAAAACCAGCAGCAACATTAGAAAAATCTGTTTCATGGCTTCTCCTTTATTCGAATACCATATAGGTTCTTTGCCCAATACTCATACTGTTCCTCTACTCGGCGCCTAGCTCCTTCTGGTGAAGCTCGCTCATCTTTCGGCCCAGGCTGTAGTTTTCCCGACAATCTATACGTAGGTTGAACCACAAAAGGTTCCTGCTAGCTCCGGGCAAACGGCAACGGACAACAGGAGTGGACGAGAATCGTTGCTCTCCTAGCCTACTAATGCTGACCCTCCCATCCTTTTTGGAACCTCCGACGACCTCGTCCGTAAACAAAAGTGTGGGCAATAAAGAGAAGAAAACACAGCGGCTTCTGCCGATGAAGAACCTTAAGTTAAAGCTGAAAGGATGGAAAAGATGAAAAACACGGTAACTCTTGCAAAAGCGCCCTCTCTTTGGCCAATAATCGTGGGCTTACTGCTTTCAAGCTCGCTGGTTTTTGCCTCAACAACTTTTGAGCCGGTGTTCCGGCCCACTCTCGAAATCGAGAAGACAGACGGCTCAATTAAGATCGATGGCAAATTGAACGATTCGGCCTGGGAGACAGCAGCTCGTGCCGCCAATTTCGTGGAGCGCTCCCCTGGGGATAACACCAAGCCCGAGGTGGAAACGGAAGCCTTCATAACCTATGACCAGGACAATCTGTATGTGGCCTTTGCCTGTCATGACGATCCGGCCAGCATCCGCGCCACCATGTGCCAACGCGATCAGTTCGACGGGGACGATGCCGTGTGCGTGCTCATGGACACCTACGGTGATGCATCCTGGGCTTACGAGTTTTTCGTAAACCCGTATGGAATCCAGAAAGACTTACTCTGGACCCGATTGGGCGGCGAGGGTCACGGCTATGAAGATCTCGGATATGACTTAATCTGGCAGTCGGCTGCCCAGATAACCGCATCCGGCTATCAGGTGGAACTGGCAATCCCATTTGCCAGCATCCGCTTTCCGAACAGAGATACACAAACGTGGAAGATGGATTTCTGGCGCAACCGACCTCGCGAGAGTTACAAGCAATACTCCTGGTCAGCCCGCGATCGGAACGAACAATGTTGGCCCTGTCAGTGGGGAACTGTTGAGGGAATCAAGAACGTGCATCCGGGCAAAGGAATCGAGATTCTTCCCACCGTTCTGACCTTTCAATCGGGCAACCTTTCCTATTTGGACGATCGGAACCACCGTTTTGAGAACAGCGATCCCGAAGGCGAGCTATCCCTGGGAGGGAAGTATTCGATCTCGTCCGATGTCACCCTGGAGGCAGCCATCAATCCCGATTTCAGCCAGATAGAATCGGATGCGGCCCAAATCGACGTTAATACCACCATCGCTCTCTTCTATCCCGAAAGACGACCGTTCTTCCAGGAGGGAAGCGACATATTTCGCACCTTGTTCAATTCCTTCTATTCCCGCATGATCAATGATCCTCAGCTTACCGCCAAGGTCACGGGACGAATGGGTCGAAGCTCGGTGGGGTTCCTCTCGGCTGTCGACGAAAACACCCCCTACATGATCCCTCTGGAGGAAAGAACCTTGGTCATAAACTCCGGGAGAAGCGTCGCCAATATCTTGAGAGGCTCAAAAGCATTCGGCGATAATTCCATGGTTGGTTTCATATTAAGCGATCGGCGTTTTGAGGAAGGCGGCTCCGGTACAATAGCTGCCCTTGACGGTAGTATAAGACTTTCCAAGAGCTACAGCATCGACGGACAGTTTATCGGCAGCCATACCAAAGAGCCGAACGACCTTTCCCTTACTTCGGACTTAGAAGACCTGCAGTTTGACTACGGGAAACATACAGTCGCTTTTGACGGCGAATCATTCTATGGCAGTGCATTTATCACCAGACTGAATCGAAACGCGCGCAGCTGGAACTTCTTCTTTGACTACAATCAGGTGAGCCCGTCCTATCGCACCGAGACCGGCTACGATCCCTGGGTTGATTATAGGAACTTCACCGCATGGACCGGTTACAACATCTATCCCAAAAGCGGCATTTTCGAGAGAATAACCCCGCAATCACACATCTATAGAAGATGGAATTTTGATGGCGTGAGAAAGTTGGAAGAGAACAACCTGGGCGTCAACGGCAGGATCAAGCTTGCTCAGACCTATTTCAACGCATCCTTCTCGAAGAACTACGAATTCTGGGGAAGCACAGAATTCGACAATCTCTGGACCATACACTTCGACTTAGGCAGCCGACCCAGCGATCAATTCGGATACGATCTTGGCTTCTCCCACGGACGGGGCGTAGCGCGATATGCGCTGGTGGAGGGTGACGAGACGTCGGTGTTTGCATCTGTCATCCTCAAACCAGTCGACAAGCTGGTGATCGAACCGACCTTGAATTTCTCCCAGAGTCACAGAGTTGATACGGGCGAGGAACTCTTCTATGGATACATCACCAGGACCAGAATTCAGTATCAGGCCAACCGACGCCTTTCCTTTCGGCTGGTGGTTCAGTACAACGACTTTGGCCAGGCCTGGGACATAGATCCGCTTCTCACCTATCGGGTCAGTTCGTTCTCGGTCCTCTACATCGGATCGACCTACGACTATGGCAAGACCGCGACAGACCAAGGTATTCAGCCAGAGTGGAAAATGACCTCACGCCAGTTTTTCATGAAGCTCCAGTATCTGTTCCAGACTTAACACACATCCTTCAGTTTGAAGACGGCGTTTCACCTGAACGGATTATCGAAAGCGAAAATCCGATTCGGTTCTTGAGAGGCTCTATGCACTTAGCCTTCACCGAGGAACAGAAAAGAATCCGAAAGGCATCAAGAAAGTTCACCTCCAACCACGTTGCCCCTTTCGATGCCCAGATGAATCGAGAGGACCATATCAATAAAGACATACTTAGAAAGATGATCCAGCAGGGACCTCGGGGGGCTCATAGGTGAAGGAGCACCTGAGGTACTGAGGCTGTTGGTTGCCAGAGAATTGCTGAGATGAGGCTGCGGCTCTGACGCGCTGGGATTCTGCGATTTCCTGTGGACCATGATTCATGGACAGATTACTCTTTGCAGCATACACAAACCCATTAGCGAGGAGGTTGTTTCATGAGCAAGACTAAAGCTGTGGTCTTGGCCCTGCTTCTTTTCTGTCTGTTCACCAACGTCGGCCAAGCAGACATAAGTGACCCTTACGAGATCCTCCAGAAGCACTATGAGGCTGTTGGAGGCATAGAGAAGATCAAAGCGCAAGAGACTAAGCATTCCCAAGGTACCATCGAGATTGAGGGTACCGGCTTTGGAGGGACCTTTGAGGAATGGAGGCAGCGTCCGACAAAAAGCCGCCAAGACGTTGACCTGACGGTGTTCAAACTGACGGAGGGTGATAACGGTGAGTTCTCCTGGAGAGTAGATCAGAATGGCAGGCTCCAGATCAAGCGGGACGAAAAGTCGCTAAAGGAGCGGCAAATCAAGATCCTGCTGGCCCAATTCGATCATCTGAACAGGGAATCTGCCAACTTCGATCTCAGCCTTGAGGGCATGGAGAAGGTGGGCGACAGAGACTGTTACGCTGTACAGATGACCAACACCATCAATGAGGACGTCACCACAAGTTATTACGATGAGTCGAACTTTCACCTTCTGAAAACCGTGGTCAAAAAATCGACCGGCGAAACGCACACCCTGTTTCATGATTACCGAGAGGTGGACGGCGTGCTGGTCGCCTTCCGGGAGGAAGCCACAGAGTATCCCACCAAGATGAAGCAGATCATGCAGATCACCAACTTGGAGACGAACGTGCCGATTGACCCGTCCATCTTCGAACCTCCCGCCGAGCAGGTCGCGGACTTTAAGTTCGCCAACGGTTACAGCGCTGAGAACATTCCTTTCAGGTTCATCGAAGATCACATATTCTTCGAGGTTAAGATCAGAGGCGAAAGGAGCCTGTGGGCGCTTGATACCGGCGCCGGCGCAACCGTGCTGGAAAGCGGCTTTGCCGAGAAGCTGGGGTTAGAACCGATGGGCCAACTCAAGGGGCAGGGCGCCGGCAGCGTGGTGGACGTTTCGTTCACCACTCTACCGGTTTTCAGCCTGCCGGGAATAGAGTTTGCCGAACAGAAGGTGGCCATGATCAACCTGGGCTGGCTTTTCTCTGAATGGATGGATCTGGACGTGGCGGGAATTCTTGGGTTTGATTTTGCGTCGAGGTTGGTGACCAAGATCGATTATGCCAACCAACTCATATCCTTCTACCATCCTGATCACTTCAAATATGATGGGCCAGGCGTGATCATCGATGCTCCCATTTCACAGACCAACCATCTCCAACTGCCGGTGACCATCGATGGTAAATACGGGGGCATGTGGAGACTGGATACCGGCGCCGGAGGGATGTGGTTTCACTATCCCTTTGCCCAGAAACATGGCTTTCTTGATCGTCCCGGCGTCTACGGAATGAGCGCCGGTGCCGGCGGCTCCGGCAGGCACCTCAATGTTCAATTCAAAACTATGGAATTCGCCGGTTGGACCATCGAAAATCCAGTCATCGCGATCCCGCTGGGGAAGGGCGAAGGGGCATTCGCCGACGAAGCGCTCACCGGAAACATCGGCAATTCTCTTCTGCGACACTTCGTGATTTACTTAGACTACACTCACGAGAAGGTCATCGTGGAAAAGGGACAGGATTTCGGCAGGACCTTTCCTCGCAACAACAGCGGCCTGCAGATCAAGAAAAGACAGGATGGCGATCTGGAGGTTATGTTTGTACCTAAGGGGACACCCGCCTCTAAGGCGGGCTTCCAGGCAGGCGACATCATCAGGTCGGTCAATGGCATTGACGTCAGGTACCTGGGCGGGCTGCTCGCGGTGAAGGAGATGCTGCGGGAGAAGCCCGGCACCAAGTACGAGATAGAGGTGATCCGGGAGGGGAAAGCGAAGAAACTCAAACTGGTGTTGAAGGATCTCTATACCACATAGAGCCAAAGTTGCTGAACTGAGTTTTGTTATTTCAGGGATTCTCCCTGTACCGGAAGGTTTACTTATGCCGCGCAAGAGCAGCGTGGGGAACGCGGTTTCGTGACGCTGGTGAATTATGAGTTGGAGGTAGGAAATCATGAGACTAAAAGGGCCCTTTTCATTTTCCCTCTTCCTCCGAATCTGCTGCCTGTTTTCAGTTTACTTGCTGGCCCTAACAGCCTTCCTTTCCCAGGCCGCAGTCCCGCCCCTGATCAACTATCAAGGGAAGCTAGCCAAAAACGAGGGCGGTTGCCCTAACGACACCGTACAGATGACCTTTTCCATTTATCCCGATACCCTTGACTCTCCTGCAGACTGGAGCGAGACGCAGTCAGAGGTAATCGTGAAAGATGGAATCTTCAACGTTCTCATGGGGATCGTGGATTCATTACCGGCTTCGGTCTTCGATGGAACCATCAAGTTCCTGGGGGTTCAGGTGGAGTCTGATCCAGAAATGAGACCTTTGAGGCCCATCGTCACCTCAGCTTATGCATTCCACTCGCAGACTGCCGATACTGCTGAATACGCCAGGAGTGCTCACGTCTCGTCCGACGATGACTGGGATTTTTCAGGAGACGACATCTACCGCCTCTCCGGCAGCGTNNGATCTTGGATGATGACGTTTATCGTCTCGGCGGCAGCGTGGGCCTCGGGGAGCTGCCCCAGGACAGCTGCAAGCTCCTCGTCCAGTCCGACTCCATGCTGGGTCAGTATGCGGTCTATGCCAAAGGCTGGAAGGGCGTCAAAGCCATCTCCACGGCTTGGGAGGGAACCGGCATCTACGGAGAAGGCGGCCACATGGGAATTTACGGACAGGGATACATAGGGGTATTTGGACATGGGTTCTTCGGCGGCTACTTCGAAGGCAAGACCTATTTCGACGGTAACGTGGGCATCGGCACGACTGCTCCCGAGCACGAGCTGGATGTGGAAGGATACGTTCAAGCACACGGCTACTATACTGAAGACATCGTCTTCCGAAAAGGTAACCAGAGTTTGTGGAGGATGTTCGAGGAGGAAGATGGCTTGTATCTGGAGAATCTGAAAACCGGCAAGATCTACAAGTTTCTTCTGCAGGAGGTAGCAGAGGAATAAAGACGGGCCAAGTGTATTAATGGTTTTCGAATCTTCTTTCCCCGATGCTCGGAGGGTCGCATGTCAGCCAGAGGGGCATCTGGCTATGGCAGAAATGCAACCCCTACTTTAGTAGTACCATCTTCCGTATTCCCTGACCAGAACCCGCCGTCAGCCTACAAAAATATATCCCGCTTGCCAGTGCCTGTCCCCTACCGTCTTTTCCATCCCATGCGATCTGATAACTTCCGGGCACCAGCTCCTCATCCACCAGAGTCCTCACCAGCTGCCCTCGAACGTTGTAGATTCTAAGACACACCTCAGCTGGTTTTCCCGGGCTGTCGCCGACCGTGAACTCAATATTGGTTACTGGATTAAACGGGTTGGGATAGTTCTGGAACAGAGTAATCCGTTCCGGTCTTTCGGCGTCACTCCATTGGACGGAAGTAGTGGTGTCCAGACACAGGGTCAGCGGCACAACTTTCGTCTCCAACCGGTGATTCTTGTCCCAGCTATCTATCAGAAGGTTAGCGTGGTATATGCCCCGCGGATAAGAGACTGGGTCAAAGGTCAAATTCAAAGTTTTGGTCTCACCCGGCTCTATCCATCCCCTCATCGAATCCAATCTGACCCAGCTCGGCCTTATCCTTATCGCCAGCAAGTCGTGCAGATTCTTCTCATCGTAATGGACTTCCAGCCCCGCTGTGCCATCCCTGTTCTGTATCCCGACTGTAGAGCCGTAAAGGGTATCGGGAATATCCAGATATTGAAAGGTTATCTCTCCATCCAGCGTGACAATCGTCTGGAAAGTGTAAGGACCTCCGTTGCCATACCGATAGGCGTTAAAGAACGATGTAACAGCAGAATCGCCATTTGAGTAGAAGTAGATGGCGGAACTATCAACAAGTTTCAAATCTTCCCAGAGTGGTGCCACGAGATAATAGGGACCCCATAACCAGGGAAGTGGACGGTTAATGAAGCATTTGAACGTGTCAGTGTAGCAGGGAAGCACGTGGGAGAAACTGAGCCATCCGTCTGAGGAGATCCTTAAGCTGTCAAAGCAGTCATCGTAGAAAGGAAACGAGAATCCCAGCTTGAAGAATCCGTAATCTTCGTTATCGTTTCCACTTCCTCCGATTTGGATTCCACTGCTTTCAATATCCACCCAAGCAAACTCCAAATCGGGACTACGAGTGTTGTCCGTCCACGTATAACCGAAAGGATCTGAGCCACCCATCCAGTCTGCGTCGTCCATATCAATTTGAATCCCGAAGCTCAAAGGTAGTCCCCCGGAGTTAGTCAGAGTCAGATCATCAAGAACCATCTCACCTGGAGTTGAGTAAACCAGAAAAGTCTGTTTATTTAAATCGAGCTTGGCTCCTCTTTTAGGCGTTGCCTGCGCCAGGTTAGATGCTTCGCTCTGCCCAAGCGAATCAAGGGATGTCACCCCGTAGAAGTAAGTCTGCTGTTCGACGACCTGCCAGTCTGTATAGTGAAACTGCAAACCGGGAACTACGTCGATGACGTTGCTCTGGGATATCAACGAATCCGGATCGTCAGAACGATAAACCCGAAAGCTGTCTGCATCTGACGGCTTATCACCATTCATGGCAATCTGCGCCCGGATCATGAGATTGCGGTAGGTCTGACGCCATTCGAAATGAAAAAAGGTTCTCTTGCCCCAGTAGGAGCGGCCGGAATTCCACAGAGTGTCCTCTCCTACCAGAGGAGACATGGGGGAATCCTCTTGCCAATGGAAGACGACCCAGAAAACTGAATCCTGCATCAGGAGATTATGCTCTACCTCAAGCCACCCTCCGTGCGACAGGCTGTCTTCTCCATCCGCACAGACGGTGACCGAATCCAGAAACGCGTTCCCGGGGAGACCTGCAGAGTCTTGGTTGACCGTCACAAAGAACGTGGCTCCGGAATCATAATCTGTGTCGATGGTGGCTCCTTGACGGCAGATGTAAATCTCCGAGTTCAATAGATAGAATGGAACCAATGGTGAACTCATCTTTACGGCAACGCAGTTTTCCCTCCAGGGTAAAGTTACATACACTCCATCCAGCACCTGCTCTCCATCATAAGCTATCTTCAAAGTCTCCGGATGCGGACAAAACCAGAAAAGGGGAACATTTCCATCCTGATCATCGAGAGCCGTCAAAAAGGTCGGCGGGTGCAGCTCATCGGCAAAAGTAACCGACCCTGACAGGAGAGGGACACAGACCAGAACCAACACAATCGGAGTACACCTGTGACAAAAAGGGAACCAGAAAGGATTTGCTTTCACCATCCCACCCCAGTGAAATCCAAAAGGTTGTTGGTGAGCTCTCTTAAGTTATACTTCCCACAACCACATGTCAAGATAATTTTACAACTTTATTGCCCCCCTGACAGGTGAGACCCCGACAGCCCTCCCTGAAAACAACACCTGGAGTGTTCACCTTCAGATGAACGGAATCGAAGCTGTCTATTTGCAGGCATTTCCTAAGTCAAGCTAAAGTCGAAGATTCCGCTTCAGCGGGGCTTGACACTGCAAACAAACTTGGTTTTATTGGAGCAACGCGGCGGAATCGACAGCAGTGGTTGCAGCCGAACCTCAGGCACCGGCGATGACATGAACGAAGTCAAACTGTACAATGAATTAGCATGGACCTGGGAGATTCTGGTCTCGGAGGAAGAGTACGTTCCGGAGGCGAGGTTCATCCAAAAAATGGTTAAAAAACACAAGAAAACATCAGGAAACCAGCTTCTGGATGTCGGCTGTGGTGCGGGACATCACGACCTTTTTCTAAAAGATCAGTACCAGATCGTGGGAGTTGACGCCGGCGACAAAATGCTCGACTTAGCCCGGAAGCGCAACCCTGAGCTTGACTATCGTAAAGGAGACATGCGAGAGTTTCAGCTGAACAGAAAGTTCGACGTGGTCATGGCCATGGATATGCTCATGTATAACCGGAGCTACGCCGATCTGGAGGTGACTCTCACGAATTTCTCGGAGCACCTGAAAACAGGCGGGGTTCTCATGTTCTATGTCGAAAACATGAAGGAAAAGTTTGAACAAAACAAAACCAGATTCAAAAGACACAAAAAGGGGGATATCGACATCGTTTTGGTGGAAAACGATTATGACCCCGACCCCAATGATACCGAGTTTGAATGCCATCTGATCTTTTTGATCCGCAAGCTGGGGAAATTCGAAATCCAAGTTGACAGGCATCGCATGGGACTGTTTGAGATAGGCAAAATGATGCAGATTCTGCAGAATCTGGATTTCAAAACTTACCTTTATGAACTGGATTTCTCGGGAAGGAAATACGTTAAAGAGGGTCCATTCTTTGCCTGCGTGAAGCTGTCTTGAAGGTCACCGGATGAGCGGACCAGCCTGAGGGCAGATTTTCGTTTGACAAACTGAGAGTTATTCCCTTTATTGGGTGCTCTAAAGAATCGATGTCCCAAATAAGCTTGAACACCAGCCACGAGTGGCGGCTCAAAGAGGCAAGAGTGTCTGAACTAGGCGATAGAGGTGGTTTCAATGAACAGAAATAATTCCGGCGATGTTGCCCGAAGTCTCTTTTTGATTTTGACAATTCTGGCGCTGGTTTCTTGGCCACAGCGCGTATTCACGGCTCTCAGAGCTTCGGGGGAATCATACACAGAACCTTTTTTCCCAGGCGGAACCTATGACGGTGACGTTCCCACGCCCGAGGGGATCTTGGGTTATTCAATCGGCTCGCGACCTTGTGGCTACGAAGACGTCGTCTCCTATTTCAAAGCACTTGACCAAACAAGTCGCCGGGCCAGGCTGTTTGATTGTGGCAAGACGCACGAGGGGCGAGTCCTCTACTACCTGGTCGTCAGCTCGGAGAAGAACGTGAGCAGATTCCAGGGGATAAGAACAGCAATGTCTAGGCTGGCGGACCCACGTAAACTGGAGAAGGAATCGGAAGCTTTTTCCCTGATTGAAAGCACGCCTGGGGTCGCCTGGATGGGTTACTCTGTTCACGGCGACGAGCTTTCTTCGACGGATGCCGCGCTTCAGGTGGCATACCAGCTGGTGGCAGGAACCGACTCGCTAACGGTGAAGATAAGAGATCGGGTAGCAACGCTCATCGACCCGCTGCAAAATCCAGATGGGAGAGAACGATACCTGAAACAACTGGAGATGTCGACGGGAGCAGTCCCGAATTACGACGATCAAAGCCTTCAGCACGGTGGGTTCTGGCCCTGGGGGCGAACAAATCACTACCTTTTCGACCTTAATCGGGACTGGTTCGCCTTGACCCAACCTGAGACTCGGGGCAAAGTGGAAACCATGCTCCTGTGGAACCCTCAACTGGTGGTGGACGCCCATGAGATGGGCCCCTTGGACACTTATCTGTTCTCTCCTCCTCGGGAACCGTACCTTCCCCCTCTGTCCAGCACACTTAAGAAGTGGTGGGACATCTTTGCCCGTGACCAGGCTCAGGCATTTAACCGGTATGGATGGAGTTATTATACCCGTGACTGGCTGGAGATGTGGTTTCCGGGATACCTGAACTCGTGGGCACTATATACCGGAGCACTGGGGATTCTGTATGAGCAGGCGGGTGTGGGCGGGTCTGCCATAAAGCGAACAGATGGGAGACTGCTCACCTACCGGGAGTCGGTGCATCACCATTTTGTGAGCTCGATGGCCAATTTGACGACTTTGGCCAGGAATCGAGCAGCCATCCTGACCGACTTCTACAAGGAAAAGAAAAGCGCGCTCGAAGGAGGAAGCAGTTCGATCAAGACCTTCCTTTTCGTGCCAGGGAAGAATCAATCCCGAGCAGATCGGTTGATTAAGGCCCTGACGCTTCAAGGGATCGAGGTGCACGAAGCGAAAGAGGATTTCACAGCCAAGAAAGTCCAAGATTCCGGGGGCGAGTCTTTCTCAGGGAAAACATTTCCGGAAGGGACCTACATGATCCATCTTGACCAGCCGATGAGCCCTCTTATCCGTGCGATCCTGGGATTCGATCACCGAATGTCCGAGTCCTTTTTAAGCGAGGAAAGAAAGGAATTGGAAGGGAAACAAAGGACCCGGATGTACGAAATCTCTGCCTGGTCTGTCCCCTTGGCTTACGACCTTGAAGCCTACTGGTCTGACAGCAAGGTGAGAGTAAAGGCTGAAAAGGTTAGCCGGATCGATGCACGACGAGGAGAGGTTGTCGATCAAAAGCCAAAGTATGGGTACCTCCTCGACTACTCTGACGATAAGGTCGCAAATGCCTTAGTTCCTCTACTCGAAGAAGCTTTCAAAGCCAGAGCGGCAGTTAGGGCTTTCAAGATACAAGGGACGAGGTTTTCGCGTGGAACCATTCTCCTCAGATGCGGCGAGAATCCCGAAACCCTTCATGACTTTGTGAGCCAGGTGGCTCAAGAAACGGGGATGAGCGTCTACGGGCTCAATACGGCACTCACCGAAGAGGGACCGGATCTGGGGGGACAACACTTCATACTTCTGGAGGTCCCCCGGATCGGTCTCTTCGCAGGTTCTCCCATAGATTTCGCCAGCTACGGGAGCATCTGGCATCTTCTGGATCAGAGATTGGGCGTCCGCTTCTCTTCTTTGGACATCGGCGGCCTCTGGCGGATTGATCTTGATAAGTATAATACCCTGGTTTTGCCTGAAGTCTGGGGAGGATCGGAAGCACTGGTGCACGTTCTAGGCAAACCGGGAATTCAAAAACTGAGGAAATGGATTGAAGCAGGCGGAACCTTTATTGCCGTCGGGACGGCAGCCGCCTTTGCCGCCGACACAACCGTGAAGCTGAGCCACGTCAGACTCCGCAGACAGGTGCTGGATAACCTAGCCGAATATGAGCAGGCGGTAGAACTGGAAAAGCAGGCCCAGAAGCCCGCATTTGACGCCTCCATGATCTGGGACTACTCTTCGGAAAACAAGGAAGAACCGGAAGAGTCGAAGAAAGCCGGAGAAAGAAAGGTGTCGGAGCGAATCAAGGCAGAGGACGAGCGGCTTCGAAATTTCTTCCCGCGTGGGGTTATTTTGCGGGCGAATCTCGATCAAGACCATTGGCTCACATCGGGAATGGGTGACAGAGTTCCGGTTATCTTGTATACGGAGTTCGCTTTTATGTCCAAAACCCCGGTCCAGACTCCGGTCCGCCTGGGTGAAGCCGAAAACCTCAGGCTTAGCGGGCTTCTCTGGCCCGAAGCCAGAGAAAGGTGGGCCAACACGGCTTATCTGACCCGTGAGCGCTCAGGCAAGGGCCAGGTGATTCTGTTCGCGTTTCAGCCGGATTTCAGGGGCTACTTCCACGGGTCGGAAAGACTCTTGATCAACGCACTCCTATTGGGACCGGGACTTGGCGTAGATAGACCGGCGCCGTGGTGAAGTAGTCGATGAAAACTAGGCTCAGAAACAAAGGAAATTCAAGGAAGGTGAATTATGTCAATCGACGGGTATGTTGATTACAAGCGTAGAGAGTTCTGCAAAGAGGTGAAGTGTCCGATTCAAGTGGAACTGGGCTGCAAAAAAGAGGGTTCTGACGAATATGAAAAGATAAGACAGATCTGTAAAGCAGATTGCAGATACACCACCCACCAGTTTCATCACTGGTTGATAGACAAGGGCTACTTGATTGTAAAACCCAAGAAATAGTAATCGCTCTGAATGCTCTTACCTGGCGAGCATAGGTTAATCAACTGTGCTTGAAGGAGGTACTGAATATGGATTGGGGAATGCAGAATCGATTGAATCGGTTAATTCAGCCTGATGGACATTGTTTCTTTTTGCCTATAGACCACGGTTACTTTCAAGGACCGACCCGGTGTTTGGAAAAACCCGGAGAGACCATCGAGCCGCTTCTTCCTTATTGTGACGCGCTCTTCGTTACCCGGGGGGTATTGCGCTCAGCAGTAGACCCCGGTATGGACAAGCCGGTTATCCTGAGGGTCTCTGGTGGCACCAGCATGGTGGGCAAGGACTTGGCAAATGAGGAAATCACCACATCGATGCGAGAGATACTCCGGCTCAACGTTGCGGCGGTGGGCGTTTCGATTTTCGTCGGTACTGAGTACGAACGACAGACGCTTTCCAACCTGGCTAACCTGGTCAACCAGTGCGAAGACTATGGCATTCCAGTGATGGCGGTCACGGCGGTGGGAAAAGAGGTGGGGCAAAAGGATGCCAGATATCTGGCGTTGGCTTGCCGGATTGCAGCAGAGCTGGGCGCCAAGGTCGTAAAGACTTATTGGTGTGAAAAAGACTTCGACAAGGTCGTCGAGGGTTGCCCGGTTCCCATAGTGATGGCGGGTGGACCCAAATGTGAAACCGAGCTGGAGGTGTTTGAATTCGTCTACGACGGCATGCAAAAGGGTGCCATTGGAATAAACTTGGGAAGAAATGTCTGGCAGAATCCTCATCCTGTAGCGGTGGCGAAAGCTTTGCGCTCCATCGTCCACGAGAATGCTACACCCAAAAAGGCACACCAGATATTCAACGAGACGAAGCGCAAATAACCTCACCCCCTATATCCCCCTCTCCATAAAATGGAGAGGGGGACGAAAGGGGGAGAGGCTATCAAACATGCCTTGGGTCAAGCTGAAGTGGAAGATCCCGCCACGGGCGGGACTTGACACTCCAAAGCAAGTTTTTTTGGAGTGTCTGCCTTCAGGCAGACTCAAAAAGTTCACGAAGCGGGTAGCCGCGGGCTTTCCGCCAAAGGCGGATCTGCCTATGGCAGACAGCCCGCGAAGATTTTTCTAACACGGCCGCATACCTTAGTTAGCGGCAAAATCGTGTGTTGGAGGAGGGATACCATGCGCGTGGCAATGTATTACAACAACAGGGACGTGAGAATAGAAGAGATGCCAGTGCCGAAGATTGGTCCCGGCGAGTTGCTGGTTAAAGTCGTGGCCAGCGGCATCTGCGGCAGTGATGTGATGGAATGGTACCGTATTAAAAAGGCTCCAATAGTGTTGGGACATGAGATCGCAGGCCAGGTCGTGGAAGTGGGTGAGGGAGTAGAGAAGTACAAGGTTGGCGATCGCGTTTTTGTCTCCCATCACATCCCCTGTAATACCTGCCGTTACTGCCTGAACGGTTACAATACCGTATGTGACACCTTGCACACCACGAATTTCGATCCCGGAGGCTTCGCTGAGTATTTGCGTGCACCTCAACTGAACGTGGATCGGGGCACGTTTCCGCTGCCAGGCGAAGTCTCTTTCGAAGAGGGATCGTTTGTTGAACCCTTGGGTTGCGTAGTACGCGGACAGAGAATGGCAGGACTCGAGCCAGGTCAGAGTGTGCTCATCCTGGGAAGCGGCATTTCTGGACTGCTCCATCTCATCCTTGCTCGAGCCCTGGGAGTCGGAAGAATCATTGTTACGGATATCAACGATTATCGTATGAAGGCGGCAAAAGACTTTGGCGCAGAGGTGGTGCTGCACGCTAACGAAGACATTCCCGCGCGCGTGCGGGAAGCCAACGATGGCAGACCGGTTGACCTGGTGATCATATGCGTTGGGATTCTGTCAGTTTTCTCTCAGGCACTGAAATGTGTGGATCGCGGAGGCACGGTTTTGTTCTTCGCCCCTACAAATCCAGGTGTTGAGTTGCCCGTCCCTGTAAATGACTTCTGGAGAAATGGAATCACACTACTACCTTCATACGGTGCAGCGCCTCTAGATTGCATGCAAGCAATAGAGCTGATTCGTTCCCGCCGAGTTCCGGTCGGCAAAATGATCACCCATCGCTTGCCTCTGGAACACACGGCTCTGGGATTCAAGCTGGTGGGAGAGGCTAAGGAATGCATCAAGGTGATCATTGAGCCTCATAGGCATTAAGAATCCGGGATCAGCCCAAGTTCCGAGGCATCTCCAACAGAGCCAGCTACGCCTCCGGCCATACCTTCCTGACAGGAAACAAAAACCCCGCGAAAGAGAATTTGCGTCTTGAGTTTTTCAAGAAATACGTTATTTCACTAATCAAAGAAAGGGAACTTTCAGAGGCTTTCAGAGAGCTCACTACCAGATTATACTTTTAGGACCGCCATTTCTGCCGACAGCATATTCAGATTTACTGTCCATGATGACACCAGAACTCAACCTGATAGTCATCTGGCCGTCGTGGAGACAATCGTGGCGCTGGATCTGTATTTTGGCCTTCATGCTGGGGATCTGGTTGCGAAAGGCTTCTGTGAGAGCCATTAGTCCGTGTATTTCTCCGCCGTATGTTCCGGCGCGGCTTGTGCACAAGAAATTCCCCTTTATTACGCCTTAGGAAACCACGAAGGCGAAAGCCCTCTATACAACGGTTACTTCTACCTTCCCCACAGTAACCCGGACAGCACAGAAGCCTACTATTCGTTCGGTTACGGAAACTCACATTCCATCAGCCTAGATAGCGAAATACCCTATGGGGCATCCAGTCCCCAATACCAGTGGCTGGTCAAGGATCTTCGCAATTCGTGCAATAAGACCTTCGTGTTTGTATTCATGTACCAGCGTCCCCATTGTGCCGGGGGACACAAGAGCAACCTGGCTTTAAGGAATGCGCTCTGTCCATTGTTCGAAGACTACGAGGTAGACATGATCTTCAATGGCCACTGTCACTTTTACCAGAGAAATGGGCCCATAAATGGAGTCACCCACTTGATAACGGTGGAAGGAGGAGCACCGCTTTACACTCCGGCAGAGAGCAGCTGGACTCAATATTCTGAAGAATCTCATCATTGTGTCCATTTAATCGTGTGGCCGGATTGACTGAAATTCGCAATGGTTCGTACGGATGGCACTATTGGGGATAGCCTCGTTTACCGTGCTCAGGCGAAGCCGCCGGCAGCCTGCGGCGACGCCGTCGGGGATCTGTTGATAGGTCTGAGCGATGTGTTCTATCTGCTGAACTACCTGTTTGCGTGGGGCGACCCTCCTTCTCCTTTATGGACCGGGGGTGTGAGCTGTGACGGGGTCGTTGACCTGCGTGACGTGGTTTACTTCATAAACTACGTTTCCAGGGACAGACCGCCGCCCTGCGGGCGACGGCCGACGATTCTCGAAACCTATCGCCCGCCAAATACGTAGTGTAAAAAGGGGTATGTAAATTGTGTCCTGATCCCTTATCAGGATCTTCAGCCTGCAAACGGCCGCCAATGGAAACGTGCTTGCCGTCCGAATTGGAGGTTAAAATGAAAAACGCTATGGTACCATTTCTCGTCGCGATGGCCCTTACCACCATCCCCCTTTCTGCTGCTGAAAGGTATTCGCTGTTCGAAGCAGCCAATTTGATTGAACTGGAGTATCAGGAGAACAAACTGAGCCTGGACCAGAAATGCCTGTATCTGGCCTTTGCCCTCAGGAACAAAGCAGAGCTTCCGGATAGGTTTAAGGTTCTTGGAGAGGAAGAATCCGAGTGTGGGACCCCTTTGGTTCTTGAGATAAGGAAAAGCTGGGATCGCCTGTCACCTGAGACTAAACAGGAGATAGACCGTCTTCTGGAGCGTCCTGAAAAGCCCTTTACCTATCGCACCACCAATTTTGTGATTCACTACGATACCGGAGGCGAATATCCGGTCTATCAGCCCCGGGTAGATTTCAACCCGCCCGACGGCGTGCCGGACTATGTCAACCGCGTAGGAGATTACATGGAGCGCTCCTGGTACGTGGAGATAGACTCCATGGGCTATTATGCCCCGCCATTCGACGGGACCGAAGGCGGCGATTCCTTGTATGACGTTTACATTGACATGCCCCTTGGATACACGGTGCCGGAAGACCCTTCGTCTCAGTATCCGGACCGACCTTGGGCTGTTACCAGTTGGATAATCATAGGCAACGACTTGAGAATCCCGCGTTACCCGGACGATCCCCTGCCCTTCTGCAAGGCCACCTGTGCTCATGAGCTCTTTCACGCCTGTCAATTCGTATTCATCGGACAGATCGGGTACGAAGAAGATTATACTCCCTGGCTTCTGGAGTCCTGCTCTAACTGGATTGAGGAATCGGTCTGGGACGAGCTGAATGATGTCTACTACTACCTGAACGACTATCTTCCAATTTCGGAAAAGTCTCTGTATCACGAGGGCGGCAGGCATATGTACGCCTCCTGGATCTGGAATCAATATCTGTCGGAGAATTACGGGAGAGACATCCTGCATTCCATCTGGCTGAAGTATATGGAGGTTTTTGCCTGCGCGGCGGTCGATTCCGTGCTTCACACATTGGGAACCACTATGAATGACCAGTTCCAGGAATTTGCAGTCTGGAACTGGTTCACCAATTACAAGGATGATGGCAACCACTACAGTGAAGGTGCCTTTTTCCCTCCCGATACGGTGGTTTATCTGCGCACGCATTCTTCTTACCCCGTCACCGAGACGATCATGTCTGGCGGCCCCCAAAGCTACGGCGCCACTTATATCCTTTTCCAGCCCGCCTCAGCAGATACCGGAACCTATGAGCTGACCTTCACTGGATACGAACAGTACGTCTACGGAGTGGATTTGATTCTGCGGGATTACGGCGGCCTGTACACCTACCTGAAAATGGATCTGGAGGGGGCTACCTCGGGGATGCTTCTAATTTCAGATTTCATGAGTTTTGAGAAGGTCATCATGGTGGTGACTCACCTTTTCAACTATCCCGAGTACTGGCAGCCAGCCAGCTACTCTTACAGCCTCGAACAGTATCCCGAGTTTATCCGCGGCGACGCCAATGGAGATGGCGAGATAGCTCCCGGAGACGTGGTTTACCTAATAAACTACCTGTTCAGAAATGGTCCCGCTCCTGACCCGCTGGAAGCTGGAGATTGCAATTGCGACGGCGCCGTCGGCGCCGGGGATGTGGTGTATCTGTTAAACTATCTCTTTAGAGGGGGCGCGCCACCGTCGTGTTAGCTGCCGTAGGTATTCACTTGACGGAAACTTGGCCGAATCTCTGACTCAGAGATTCGGCTTTTTAGTCGTTCAGACCAACGTTTCGAGCAGAATGTTCTTGCTAACCGGGAGAAAATGGATATATTAAATGTAGGGATTGAAGACTTCATAAAAGGTAGCAAAGCGAGATGCTGTTTATTTCTAAAGCTTCGTAGCGCTGGCGTCTGGATAACAGAATATCTTCTATTCGTCTCAGCAATCTGGAAGGAGCAGTAGGATGCAAAAGAGCGCTTGGGTCTTGTCGGTCGTGTTTGCTACCGTATTTGCCGTGTCTTCTTGGGCCGTATGTCCGGAGGAGCCTCTGGACAACGGTCAATGCGACACCCTGCACGTTGGAGTCTATCCGGGAGACGAGGTCCTCTCTGATGAGCTTGTGAGACTTCCCCTGTACGTCACCAATGATATTCTGGAGCCGTCCTTGGACTCCATTTATGGCTTCACCGTCCCTCTGTGCTTCACTTCCTCCAATCCCAACGCCCACTGCAGCTTAACCTGCGATTGGAACAACCTCAGTCTCTATCCCGCCCCTGACCTGGACCGAAGCATCTTTCGTCATCTGCCCGGGGACACGAATATAATGATGTTGTATGCTGAGGACTCTTCCTTAGCTGAATGGAAGCAGATGATTCTGGATCTGGATGGCACTTCTCATTTCTGGCTTTCCATGTGTCCCTGAGACTGGCGGTGTCAAAGGTGGCCGGGCGGTCACCGCAAGCTTCTGGCGACTCTAACCTTTAAGGTGCAAGATACCACCACGATTTGCATCGATAGCTGCTACTGGCCGCCCTTCCTGAGCCTGGCCTTCAGCAGATTCGACGCACCGCCTTATGTTCCGAGAGACAACATGCCCCACTGTTTTTCTCTGTCTTTCGATTCTTTCATTCGCGGAGATGCCGATGGCGATGGCCTGGTTGGCCCAGGTGACGTGGTCTATTTGCTGAACTATCTCTACAGAGGGGGCTCTGTCCCCGATCCCCCGGAGGCTGGAGATTGTAACTGTGATGGCGCAGTCGGACCCGGCGACGTGGTCCATCTCATCAACTATCTGTTCAGAGGCGGCGCTCCGCCGTCATGTTGAAAACGATAAGTGTCCGAAATCTAAGGCAAACCGTTCAGGGAAAAGGAAAGGAGATCCAAATGAGAAAGCTAACCGGATGCAGTCTGACTCTCGTGTTTTTTGCGCTCTTGTGTGCTTCTGCGCTTTCTCAGCTGAATGACTCGGGAAGGGAAGGAGCGCAGGTAGCAGTGAGGAACTCGCCTTACACCCGCAAGCTACTTACAGTGCTGCCTGATGGCGATCAGCCAGCGACTTCAGGAAACGAGCTCGTCAAACCGCGAGCGATCGGTTCTGGCTCGCCACCTGACAAAGACATTAGCCCGTGGCGACATGATCTGCACAACCCGGTTTGGAAAAGATTGGCCACACTCGGTCTTCCGGACAGGCAAAACGCCTTGCTAGGTCTTACAGTTCCCACTGACTCGTCTCCGCTGGTACGACAAGAGCTGAGCAGCATAGAAACCCTCTGGAACCACGGGAGCTATGAACAAGCCATAAAAACCTTGAGGGATCTGGAGGAATCCCGAGAACGAGTGGGTATCCTGGTCGCAATAGGCTGGAAGACACCGGTCCCGGTCTCAAAGTCTAAGTGGGGAACGGACATCCGAATAGGGAACAGGCCGGGTGTGCTGAAAACCTGCCTGGATTTTGACGATGGCACAGGAAATCTGTTTGCCATGCTGAAGTTCTACGACGGTGAATACTGGGCCACCACGGTGAACTTCTCTTCTGATAGTGGACAAACGTGGGGGGAGAGGCACTGGGTGTGGGGTCCGAACGTGATCAATGACATCGATGCCACAGTGATGCATGGATATTTCTACACGGGGATGACGGTCGGTTGGAATCAAGTAGTCTCCATCAACAGGTTCTTCGCAAGCGACGGAGCTGAGGATTATGCCTATGGTACTCACAACGTAATCGACGGTGATTACGACGTTATGGACATAGCCTTAACCAGCAATGCAGACTCCTACGATAACCGGATCTACCTCCTGGGGATTCTGGAAACCAATTCGTTGGTCTACCTGTGGTCAGATCAGGATGCCGTTACCTGGTATCCGGTCGCCACAGGAGTTGCCAATGCGGATCACGGCCTCGATGCCTGCTGCAATGAAGACTATTCCGAATATTTCCTTTTGGCCTCCTATGTCGATGTCAACGGTTACCTCCATGTTGCCCGGAGATCGGGGGTCGGATGGGAGAGCATATTGTTTGGTGATGCCAATGCTCGAACCTCAGTGGCTGCCTATCACGATCGAATCATAACTGTATTCGAATACAACTATCCCGACGGTCAGGGCATTAAGTACTTTATCTCGTACAATGGCGGGGATGATTGGTACTTCGGAGCAGTCGCCCAACCGTCAGCGGGACAGAGTTTTCATTCTCCGGACGTCACAGGTCGCAGAGGCGGTGGCATAATCGTCGTCTATCAGGAGGAGGTGGGAGAGCCTGATATCTGCTGGTGCGAGCACAGAGATTATGACGCGGTCAATTGGACTACCCCGGAACAGTTTAATGAAATTGATGTTGTTACGGGCAATCCCATGACCGTAGAATGGATTCCCCCCACACCACCCCGCTGCCATGCTTACGGCTCAATATGGGTTGGCGGAGGTGAGTGGGGAGCATACTTCGACAAGACGGTCCATCTGCTTCCCGGAGACGCCAACGGAGATGGCGTGGTGGCTCCTGGAGACGTGGTCTACTTAATCAATTATCTGTTCAGAAGCGGTCCTCCCCCCAATCCCATGGGCGCTGGTGACTGCAACTGCGACGGCGCTGTAGCTCCCGGCGATGTTGTCTATCTGATAAACTACTTCTTCAGAAATGGCGATCCACCTTGTTGTCCATAGGTATGAATCTTCACTCGTCACCGACCCGGCCGAACCTCTGAGCGACAGGTTCGGCTTTCTTTTTGGTGGTCCCGCCGGAAACACGTTCATCAAGTAAAGGATACCCCACTCGAAACTTTTCCCTAAAATGTCGCAGTCTACTGCGTCTCTGCCGATATTATCCAACTGCCTCGCAATATCTTGCTTTGCGCAAGAATAGGGCAACCTTCATAGACCAAACCTGAATTTCGCCGCAGTTTTCTGCGACGACAGCAATAGCGAATGAGCGGAGGGTGAAGACTTATCCTGTTAATTCCTTATTGGCTAAATACTTATGAGGACGAGAGCCCAGTGGTGAGGGACCACCTGCTCTGGCACGTTTTTTGTATTACGATGGGAACGTTGGTTGCCCCTTCAGATTGTCTTTCTGCACTAAGCTCCGCCTGCAAACCCCTCAGGCGGGGCTTGTTTCTTATATGCCGAGATAGGAATTCGTCCGTTTGATCCGTTCCGTCTGCTGACCGATCACCCCAGCGATTTGTTTTTGCTTTGATTTTTGTCTTGACTATATTCTCTCATGTTGAGCCACCTTGTGACAGAGGAGCATGAGTAAAAGGAAAGCAATAGCAGCGCTGCTCCAGAATCTTGGAGAGCGATTCTCCGTGCGTTTGGGCATAGATCTCTCCGGCTCCGCCTCGACCGAGATTTTCAAGTGGTTCTTGGCATCCATTTTGTTCGGGGCCAGAATATCAGAGAGCATAGTGATCAACACCTACAGACAGTTCGAAAAGGAAAAAATCTTGTCCCCCAAGAAGATGTTGGACGCTGGGTGGGACCGGTTGGTCAAGGTATTGGATGATGGTGGCTACGCGCGCTACGACTTCAAAACAGCCACCAAACTCCTGGAAGTAATGGGAACACTGGAAGAGCAATACGGGGGAGATTTAAACCGTCTCCACCGGGAAGCAAGGGATTCGTCTGATCTGGAGAGCAGGCTGAAAAACCTGGGTANNTGGGAGAAGGCTGATCCGCGGCCTGCTGAATTGGTCGTCCTGGCAGCCAAGAATCTGAGGCTTTGCCCGGCCAAAAAAGTCGGAAATGAAATTTTAAACCAGTTGAAATCGGTCTGGCAAAAAGATTCATCTGAAGGAAAAACGTTTGTCGACTTTGAAACGGCTCTCCTGAGATTAGGCAAGGATTTTTGTCGAAAAGAAAAGTGCCCCCAATGCTTGCTGAGAAGCTTCTGCGAAACAGTTGAGCTGTAGTCGCTCGATTCATCGAGCTCAAGTTGCCTGATAAATCAGGCAACTACAAGAAT
>JABAOF010007768.1_pt1 | contig 25934 bp, 28 predicted proteins | sample 7062171 | NCBI WGS metagenome assembly JABAOF01 (sample SAMN14538628, study PRJNA623070) | marine sediment metagenome | biome: marine biome [ENVO:00000428]; feature: marine pelagic biome [ENVO:01000023]; material: deep marine sediment [ENVO:00002113] | place: India: Gulf of Khambhat ...
CATGCGCTCCGCGTCGCGCATCTCGGGGGTGTAGCCGATGTCTGTCTCCTACGCAGATCGAGTCAAGGAAACTAGCACTACCACGGGCACTGGAACGCTCAGTCTCGATGGCGCGGCTGCCGGTGGATGGCAGACCTTCGTGTCAGGTGTTGGCAGCGGCGCCACCGTCTACTACTCGATCGTTCTAGCGTCTGCGGGGGAGTTCGAGACCGGCGTTGGCACCGTAACCTCGGGAGCGCCAGACACGCTCAGTCGCGACACGGTGAGCGACGGCTCGTCTGGACCGGGTACACCAGTGTCATTCTCTGCGGGCATCAAGGAGGTGATCCTCACTCCGATCACCGGCGCGCTCAGTGAAGGATGGGTGCCTTACGTGCCGGTTATCACGTGGACCGGCGGTGTTGGACCTGTTTCCGGGTTCTTCCGCAAGACCGGTCCAGACACAATCCAGGTCAGCTACCTCGTGTCGGTTACAGGCGCGGTTACACCCCCGGCAACCGTCCTGGAGATTGGACTGCCCGCTGGGTTCACGATCGACGGCTCCAAGCTGCACCCTACGCTCGAAACCGTTCTGGACGGAAACGCCGTTGTAGTTGATTCCGGTACCGGCGAGTTCATCGGTCCGCATTTCGCCGCTCCAGGGCCGGTCATCGTACCAAAGGCGACGATAGCGTTCCCTGGTATGGTGCTTCTCGACGATTCGACTCCGTTCGTGTTCGGTACTGGAGACGAGGTAAAGGGAACCTTCGAGGTTCCGGTGAGCGAACTGGTCTAGGATGCTCGGTCACGCGCCACTCGCGTCGCAGCCGCTCGGAGCGAGCCCAGCCTCGCCGGCAGGAAGCAATCCGAATGCGCTTCCTGCTACGAGTGGGGCTTTCTACGGTGTTGCCGAGTCCGCAGCACCAAATCCTGCGCCAACGAGTGGCGTGTTCCAGGGCATCGCAGATGTCCTTACCGATACTCCGAACGAGGCCACAAGCTCTGTCTTCTATGCCGAAGCGCTGCCGACGCCGTTCCCAGACATTACTGTAAGTCCTCCGGCGCAGCCGACAATTCTCTCACTCTCCCCGGCGTCATCGGCTAGTCCAGGTTCGACGGCTCAGCCTACGCTTACTGTTCCTGCGCCCGCAGCACCGATTACTACTGGAGCGCCTGCGCAACCGACTGATCTGCTCGGCTCCGGTGTTCACAGTTCAGCCTTCGCGCACGTTGCCTTCTTCAGACCGGCAGGCTCCTGGTCCGCGCCGCTTTCACACGCCGCATCAGTAAAGACCGGCTCGTGGTCGGTTCCCTACTCGCACAATGTGGCGTTCATACCGGCTCTGAATCCGACTGGTCCGCAAGAGGACGTGTGGCTGCTGCCAGAGCCGGTTCCGTCAGGCCCCCTGTTTGACCACGATGCGAAGGGTATTCCGGGTACTTCTACTGGCCCCACGTTCGACCATAGTGCCGTTACCGCCGGCCCCACTACTGGACCTATCTTCGAGCATGAAGCCGGCGAAGCTCAGATTCCCGACGCGTCTTCGGGCGCGCTGTTCGATCATGATGCGGAGCAAGCTCCGCCGCTCATCATTCCGCTTGATCCCAATGCCGTGGCGCCACCAGAATTGAAGATTCCAAATCTGCTCGAAGTGCCGACGTGCGTAGGCACCGGCTCTGGTCTGAGTCCCGGTACGTGTGGGCGGGAGTTCGGCATAAAAGAAACCGTGGTGAGGAGTACGTAGATGGCCGTCAACCCGACGAACATGCTCGGAGTTCTGAGCGGCTCAACTGTGTCGAATCCGCAGGTCGTGGAGCTTCAGTTTTCCGGCACGCCGCCCAGCACCATCATTACGCCGGTAGCCATCGGCGGCTCTCTTGAGGGCTCGCCGAACGCCGATCTCCAAGCGACTGCTTTCGGCGCCTACGTCTTGAACCGTGTGATCGAGTTCCAGGGCGACCTCTATGCTTATCACGCGCTCAACATCTACAAGTACGACAACGTCGCTACCTGGAACATCGTACACACGCCGCTCAACATGGACGAAGCGGTCGGAACTGCTGGATTCCACATCCTGAACCGGCAAGGTCAGGACGTCTTGGCGATGATCTTCCGCCGAACGACACCGTCTACGTTCACTGCCCGAGTCGTATGGACCGAGGACGGCTCTACGTGGAACGACGACGGCGCGTTCGATGTTGGTCAGACGACCTTCAGTAGTGTCAGTCATGCGGGCAAGACGCTCATCTGGAAGAACCGTATCGTCCACATGCACTATCCCGGCACTACCGCCGTACAAGCGCGAGTCGGCGTGTCTATTCCTGATCCAGACTGGATGGGCAAGGGCTTCCAGCCGAGCACTAGCGGAACTAACTCCACCTTCGACGCGGTTGAGCATCTCGAACGCTGCTTGATGATCGGATCGCCGCTTAGCGGTGGAAGTGACTGGCAGTTGTTCGAGTTTGCTGACCCCGGCAACACGGTTCTGCTCAAGCTCCAGGATTTGACCGGCTTCGGCTTCACGTGGCAAAACCTGAACAACAACTGGCCTATGTTGTTCGTGGACGAGAATGAAGATCTCTATGCTGTGGTGTGCGATAACAACCCTGCCGGGGGCCTCCACGCGTTGAAGCTCACTTCCACTGGCGGACCGGGCACCTCGTTCACGGAACTAGACGTAACCACGACGATCATTCCGACGGAGCTACGTACAGGCGGTGCCCAGGCAAACAGAACCTCGGCAATTGGCTGCTACGTCGATACCGTTGCGAACCCGACGTCACCCGCGATCTACTTCTGGGTACGAACCAACTCTCTCGACTTTGCCTCTTCCTACCACCTGTACCAGTGGGCCGGTCCTGCTGCGACGTGGGATCTGGTAGGGCTTGGCATCATTTCCGATCTCTACACCCTCCCGCATACCAAGCACGGCGGAAGTCAGTACACCTTCCAAGGAACGAACAAGATCGCGGCGCAGATCGAGAGCTTTACGACCGTCTCCTCAACCGCGGCAAACATCTCATTCCGCGTCTACGGCACGGGGTCGGACGTGAGCGGTCGTATCCTGCACTCTGGCTCGGCAACCGATCCCGGCGGCCCACCGGACACGCAAGCAACGCTCATCGACCCGGTATCGGGCGGCTCCATGACGCGAGCAGGCAATCAGCTAAACGACATCACTCCAGACGCTGGCGTGACACTCTACACCTGTCGCTGGGACTTCGGCACCGACGGTTTCAATGCGGGCCAATCGCCCAGGATCGTGGTCGATCTGTTCTAGATAGAGTCTGGAATGCCTACGCACACTTTCCAGCCGTCCGAGGTCAAATATAGGCGCGGTGAGCCTTACGTATCCGAGGCTACGAATAAGAAGTTCCTCGGTCAGCCGCGCGGTATCTACCTCGGCTTCATCCCATCGGTCGCGAGTGGTTCGCTGATCCTCACGCTCGACGTCGATCCGACCTACAAGATCTCATTCGCGCGAGTCAAGAGCGGTCTTGATCTGGTTGATGTGGACGTCGTTCTTGACTCTGCTGTGACGCTCGATTTCGACGGCCACGACTTCACTGCCGATCCAACGGTCTACGTCATGGTCCGTGCGTCCCAGAAGCTCGGCAGTCCGACTACCACTAACGTCTTCACACGCGGAACTGGTCCAGCGGACGCTACCGAGCAACTCATCTGCGTTGTCACCAAGCCGGGCGCAGATCTCGTCGTAGTGTCCGATCAACCGGTCAATCAGGACTCGCCGTTCGCGTGGGCAACGGCTCCATTGGGTTACGGCTTCATGCGCGACGGCGCGGTCGAACAGCTTATCGCGGCCGTTGCGATGGTAGCCGAGGTGCAGGCGGCTAGACTCGATCTTCAGGGCGTAACGTGGCCGTTCCCCGACGGACTGCACGATCGAATCGTCGCCGATCTGGACTCGACGGCCATTGCCGGTCGTCTAGGTTTCGCGCTGCGCGTGTTGCGCGGCGAGGACAAGACGGTGCCGGCGACTACGGACACGATCAACGTGTCGGGGTCTTTCACCGAGACGATCCGTACACGTCCGCCGGTGCTCACGCTAGAGGCCAACGGTTCGGAGACTCAAGCCGGCGTCATCACCAATTCCGACGTCGAAGGTCGAAACGTCTGCTTCGTGATGGAGGTTGGCAGGAACGAGCGGCTGATCGACACGGGAAACCAGAACAAGGTCGTCTACGGCCGGCTGGAGTTTTCGGAGTTCGACCTGGGCACCACGGGCGGCACGCTCGTATTCAGCAGTGTCTCGACTACCGTAACGGGCTCAGGCGGCACACTGGACTTCACCGACCCTACTCAGGTGAAGGAGGGCGACATTCTTCTGGCGCCTGATGGGCTCTATCACGAGGTAACGTCGATCGGCGGTCCCGGCACTCTGGACCTGACCACGATTCCTAGTGTCGGCGGAACGCCTGCGAGTCAGCTTCGACGACGGTGGAACCTCAAAACCTTCACCGACGATGGTGCCGGTGGTCAGACGCCCTTCTCGGTTCTGGCCGGCACGACGATCAGGTTCTTCTTCGGCGCCTACTTCACGCACGAAGACTCCATACACGATTCGCGGCTGTTGATGTTCGAGGGTGGCGAGGAGCCCCCGCTGCCGAACGCGGCCGTGGGCGTCGAAGGCACCATCCTCATGCACCCCGGCATCACGGATGCTCTGGGCGGTGCTGTTCGCAACGTACAGCAAGCGGGGGCAACCGTAGGTGCCGGTGTTCCGGTTCACTCGATCAACTTCTCCAGTGGTACGTCGTCGGTGCCGGGCGTTGCTGACATCGATGCTGCGGGCCCAACTGGACCGACTGGCCCTTCGGGAACTGGTCCCGGTCCTGCCGGTCCTCCAGGCCCGACTGGTGGAGGATTTGATACCTTCAGCGACACCTACGACGCCGGACCGACTTTCTTTCCGACCGTGGGACCGGCGGTGCCTGCTCACAACCCAGGTGACATTCACACGCACACAGTCAACTTCGGAAGCCCGATTAAGTTCCTCTATGGAAACATGGCCCGGTGGGACTGCCAAGCGGTCGTATGGGACGGCGACGATACCTTTGAGATCATCGACATCAGAATTACCGGAGCCGGATTCCCCACGGGGACAGAAGGCACGATCGAGACACAGGTGCGGGTTCCCGGAACCTTTACAGCCGTCGCGATCTATCGGCATTACCTGAACGGAGCCGGTTAGTTGTCGATCTTTCCGCAACAAGTATTCACTCTCGACAATACGCTCGTGCGTACTGGACCGCGCGGAGAGCGGCAGCACTACGACTCTCAATCACTTGCGAGAAAAAGCTGCGGACCGCCGAAGGGAGTGTACGTAGGGTTCACTCCTAGCGTGCTTGGCTCGGTACTAACACTCTCGCCTGATCCTGGTGAAGGCTACTCGGGCATCAAGGTGCAGTCGGATGCCGATCCTGCGGGCATGGACATCACTACCACGTCGGCTATCACACTCGACTTCGCTTCTACGCCTGCTGCCGAGTTTCTACCCGACGGTATTCTGGTCAAGGCTCGCGCTGCTTACAACGACAGCGATGAAGCCGAAGCTAGTATCTTCACGCAGCAGAAGACGCTCACCGAAACCGTGTTCACGGTTGGAGCGTCAGCCGCCCCTCTCGATCTATCAACACTCGCGCCCCTGGGAGCCCTCCTAGCCGGCACGCTCGTCATCAACGTAACCGTTGACGGGTTTGGCGCCGACGTCATTGCCGACGATGGCAATGGTAATCTCGTGTCTGCCGGTCCAGCGTTGCCCGCAGGCGGGACTGTTGACTATACCGCCGGAACCTTGACCGGCATTACGGCAAACCTCTCCGCGCTGTCATCGGTATTCCTGACCCGATCGCGTTGTGCCGGCCCGGATGAGGTTCTGATCTGTGTCGTTACAGGCGTACCCGCGGCTATCGGCTTCGACGCAACGCCGCCAGACTTCCGCGACACGCCGATTGCGTTCTCCGGCTGCACGATCCCTTACGGGTTCCTAGAGTCGGGATCAGTCGAAGCTCTCGAAGCTGCGGTTGAAATCCTGAACGAGGTCATCGCAGCGCGTATAGGTCTCGACGGCACGCCGTACCCCCTTCTCAAGGATCGCCTCGACGCGGATCTCGGCGGCCAGAAGATGGCCGAGCGCCTGGGGAAGGTGCTGCGCGTTCTTCGCAGTAACCAGTACAGCGCTGCAAGCGGGGTCAGCGAGATTAGTGTTACCGGATCATTCACCGACACGGGCCGCAGCTTCGCGCCGAAGAACCTGTTGCTCGACGGCACGGGCTCGGAGCTTCAGCAGGGTGCGGTAGCGGCGCCTAACGATTCTGTGCGTAACGTCGCGGTGATCATCGACACGTCTACGAACGATCGGCTCATCACAAGTCCGGCCGAGCGAAAGATCGTCATCGGCCGCATCGAGCAAGAGCTAGACTTCATCCTCGATGGCGTGTTGACCTTTACGACGGCCATCAACACCGTCGCAGGCGACGCTCAAGCTCAGTTCACGACTCAGGTGGCCGTAGGTGACGCCATTCAAGGCCCGGACGGTAAGTTCTACGAGGTAGAAAGCGTAGAAGCCGACGACGCCCTCACGCTTACAACAGCGTTCCAGGGAGCCACGACGCCGTCTGCCGGGCTGATCCGACGCCGGATTCTTCTCAAGTTCCGCAAGATCGGAACGAGCGGTGAGGAAGATCACACGCTGACCGAGAGCGCGACCATCGAGTTCTATTTTCCAGCCTTTCTGGAGATCGACTCGTCGAACTACGACAACGCTCTGAGAATGCACCGTCCGGGCGAGCGTCCTCCGGTTCCTTCGGCATCGGTTACTGTGCCCGGCAAGATCGCGCTCGCAGATGCGGGATCTCCGTTCGCCGGTTCGATCAATCTACAAAACAATGGGGTACCTGTAGGCGGCGGACCGTTCCACACGATCAACTTCACGTCTAGTACCGTAGTTCAACTGGCGCCGGGCGTGCTCGACGTGGCGGCGATTGGTCCGGTGGGCCCAGTTGGGCCTGGTGCTGGTCCTGGACCGACCGGGCCGACCGGCCCTCCTGGCGTGTCCTATGATGCCATCGCTACATTCGAGCCGAACAACTTTACGACCGTCGGCGGAGCCGGTGTTACAGTCACGCACACAGTGGATTTCGGCTTCTCGATTGGATTCGTCTCAGGCGGAATTGCATCCTATAGGCCGGTCAACCTCGGTACTATCCTCATTGGCGTGAACCAGTTTCCGTTCGGCGTCAGTGATCGGATCGTCATTGATGACATTCGGCAGGAGTCTCTAACATCGGCGACAATCGAGGCAACCGGTGACGGTTCAATCAGTGCCGAAGTGAAGCTGTACCTCTGTGCGGCGGGAGAGGTCTAATGCCTTCGTTCCCTTCAGCACAACTTGGCGCCGATAAGGTGAAGATGCGGTTTCTGGAGCCATCCGTGCCTACCTCGCTGAACGCGAGGTGGAACGGACTCCCTCGCGGCGTGTGGGTGGGCTTCAATCCGCAGACGACCCCAGGTAGTGACGTAGTCACGCTCGCGAAGGACTCGACTCATAGCTTCTCTTGTCTGAAGGTCACGGCCCCCACTTCCAATGTGATGATCGACATCTTCACGTCGGAAGACATCACTCTCGACTTCTCTGGACACACGCGCTTTCCAGTGTTCGTGCTGGCACGCGCGGATTACAACACATCGGAACACACGCAGGGGCGCATCTTCACTCGAACCACTGGGCCGGTCGGACCACAGGAAATCGCCATCTGCACTATCGACCGACCCGGCGCTGATCTGGCTGCCTCCACGGTCGTTCCCGACGATCGCCAACCGCCTGTAGCGTTCAACGGGCAAGCGTTCGGCTACATGCTTCAGGGCGCGTCGGATGACATCATCCTCGCGCAGTCTGTGACGACGGAGGTGATAACCGCCCGCGACGATATCAAGAATCCCGGTCCTCCTCCGCCAGGACAGCGCCTCGCGGATCGTCTCAACATCGATCTCGCAGCGGATTTCCTGGCTAGTCAGCTTGGGTTGCGCAATGTGAGCGTGCTAGGTAACGCGAAGACCGTTCCTGCTGCCGCGACATCCGCCAACGTGTCTGCGAGCTTTGCGGAGTTGCATCGCGAGTTCGATCCCAAGCTCGACTTTGTTTCCGGCGGCGATGAGTCTACTGAAGGCGTGATTGCTGATCCCCCAGATTCCGACCGAAATGTTCTGTTCGTCTATGACGATGCGGCGGGAAACCGGATCATCGACAGCAATCGGCAACCTATATACGCGCGGCTGTCGTTCGCGTCGGGCGCTCTAACTGGTACGCTTCAATTCATTCAGGCCGACGTCAAGGTGTTCGGAACCGGCACCGCCTTTGACGTGGAGCTTCAACCCGGTGACATCATTCTGGGCGACGACGGCAAGTACTACGAGGTGGATTCGATTGTCGATCCTACTGAGTTGGATCTGTCGATCGCCTACCAGGGAACGAGCACCGGCTCTCCCGGAGTCGCGTCTCAGTTTCGTCGGTGGACAGCCTCGTTCTTCACTCGTGCGAGTGGTGCCGAAACGCCGTTCGCGCTGCTGACGTCGGTATCCATGCGCTTCGTGTTCTCGGCGTTCTTCGATACTGACTTCCCGGCGTTCGACGCCACGGCGTTCATGAAGAGAGTCGGAGAGCGTCCCGTTCTGCCCGAGGCTTCCGACACGATCCGCGGTCGGATCAAGTTGGCCGTAACAGGAGGACAAGGTGGCGCAATTCACACGATCAGTGCTGCCTCAGTGCCCATCCCCAATACGCCTAACTTCCATACGATTAACTTCAACGCAGTGAATGCCAGTGTGATCGATGCGGGCGGCGGCGTCGCTAACGTGGTCGTTCCAGGCAATCCCGGACCTACCGGTCCCGGCTCGAATCCCGGACCTACCGGCCCGCCCGGTCCTCCAGGTGTGGGATTCGTCAACAAGAACACCTTCGAGCCGTCCGGTGTTCTCGGTCCTGGTGGTAACCATACGCACACTGTCGTTTATACTAGCGCAACTCCGCCACTAGCTGGAACACTGGCGCACGTCGCAGGCGGGTTCGCTCGCTTCAACTCACTCAACTTCACAGCAGGTAGCGGATTTCAAGTCACGAACATTACAAAGTCGGGTAACTCGGCTACCATTACCGCGTCACTGGAACCCTTTGCCATTTCTGAAGTCTTCCTGAGTGCGTCGATATGAGGCATTTCCTAAGCTACGACACGAACGGCAAGCTGCTAGGCATCCATACGTATGTCCATCAGCCGTCTCAGCTAGGCGGTTGGCCGGCGGACTACGATCTGGAAAACCCAGCATCAACCAACGAAAACGTCACTGCCTGGAAGAACGGATTGAAGACTCCAGGTATAGACGGCTTCGTACTGTACGAGTGCCCCTGTTCGCCGACCATGAAGACCTGTTCCTGTCCATCCGACCGGTTTGCCGACAGCTATCTCGACAACGGCGATCTTACGCCACGCCCGGCTTCCGGGTTGTTGATCGACAACGGGCCTGTCTCTACAGGCTCGACGATAGACAGTCCGCCGGGAACGATCATGAAGCTGAAGGTGACTTGCGCGGGGGCGCCCGACGGCTCGTCAGTCACGATTGCTCAGTCGCCCTTCGTGCAGGTGCTGGATACCTCCGATGCGACGGTCGATCTCGCCATCACTTCCGGCGAGACGCCGGAGATCAACCTGACCGCGCCGGCTCAAGGGATGTGCGCTGATCTTAGAATCGGCGGCGACCACGTGCAGCAGATGTCACTGAAGATTCGCGGCTGGGTGTAGGAGAGAGCGTTGTTGTGCAAGAAGCGGAAGCGGTTTCAGAGACGTCGGCATCGGAGATCGAGCAGAAGCCGCGCGAGTTGTCCTTTACCTTCGAGAAGGAGATTCTCGTCGTCGAGGACGCGATACTCTTCGGGTCGGAGCTAGTCGAATGCGCGGAGCGCGTCGGCGGATGGAAGCGCGCGTCGGTTGCCAGCAAGGAGACCGGAGAGTACTACGACTCGAAGCGCAACAACGACTCGATACTCATTAAGGAAACCGAGCACCACCGGTTCCGACCATTCGAGATCGAGCTTTGTCGGGTCTTTCACACGGTTGCGCACGCGTATCACTCGCTGAACCCTCATCTGAACGTGCGACGCGATACGGAGTACCAGCTACTTCGATACCAGCCGGGTCAGCATTTTCACGAGCACATCGATAACATCGCGCGCCATGGTACGTGGGGTATGCGGCAGCTTTCCGCGGTCGGCTTCCTCAACGAGGACGTTGTAGGCGGAACACTGGTATTCCCGCGACAGAACATGAGAATCGAACCGCGTGTCGGACGGCTTGTAATGTGGCCGTCTAGCTTCTGTTTCCCCCATGCCTCAGAGGACGTGGTCAAGGGTGTGAAATACAGCGTAGTCACGTGGTTCGTGTAGGGAGGAAAAGATGCGAAAGCTGGTTGTGATGTCAGCGCTGATCGTCGCGCTCGTTGCTCTATCGGGTTGCTGCACTACCCGTAATCCCGATACCGGAGTGAGCGTCGAGAGCTACGTTCAGACGCTGGAGAAGATCAAGAGCAACCTGGAAGACGATCTGAAGCCGTCGATGGAAGAACTGCTCGCCGCAGACACCGCGCACATCGAGCCGTGGAAGCAAGCCAAGCGCGATCTGATGAACGACACGATCACGCTCTGTAACGACGCGCTTCTGGGCGACGAGGCTGGCAGATCTGAAGCCCCCAACGAGGGCGGCGAGGAAGGTGACGACGGAAATGAGTGAGATCCAAGACAAGGTCATGGAGATCGCGGAGCCGCGGCTCAAGGAGCTTGCGGATCAGGTCCAGGCCAGCTTCTTCAAGCGCTGGGGTGAGTTCGTCGAAGCCGCCCACAGAGCGACGCTGNNTTCGAGAGTGCGGCCGTAGCCAAGCTCAACGCGCTGACAGCCAAGACAACCGAAGAGGCGAGGCAGTGGGCCGAAACCTACGCTACGACGATTCGCTCGATCGAGACGCTTGGCTTGAGCGCAAAGGTCGTTGCTGATGCCAAAGCGGCGAGCTTCTGGGCGGAGGCGATCGACGCTGCCCTGGATACCATGGCGGGAGTGGCGGCGGGTGTCCTGCAAACGGTCGTCTCTGCTGTAGTATCTGGAGCGATCTCAGGAGTCACCGGCGGAGCCGGACCGGCTGTGATAGGAGGACTGGCTGACGTCGTCAGCGGGTTTCTCAAGCCTTCTGACGCCTGACGACCCCCTTCGCAGTAAGGGACTGGAGGAGAGAATCATGGCAGAAGTTACGCACGAGTGGCTTCAGGAGCAGACCGCGGAAATCATGGAAGCCTTCAAGGACGGCTTCCAGTGGACCGATGTTTTTTCGGTCGTGCCGAAGGCGATGGAGATCGTCGAACGTATGGACGGTCTCACCGGCGACGAGAAGAAGGAAGTCGCCGTCAAGATCGTCAACCACGTGATCGACGAAACAGACACACCGTGGCTACCAGACGCGCTCGTCGATCCGATCGCGAAGAAGGCGGTGCCTCACGTGATCGACCTAGTGATCGACGCAACCNNTGGCTATCAACCGGCCTTCGGAGGGCTAGTCAGCCCGGTCTTATCGCCACAATCCATTGCCTGTCGGCGGCTTGCAAGGTCGGATGAAAAACCGCTTGCAAAAGTGGGCTGGCCTGCTTACAACCTGACCCAGCGGTGTTGGGTGATATGAGCTAGCGGCCGGTCCTCGTGGGAGAAGAGAAAGAGGATCTCCGGTCGAGACGCGGGAAGCTGTGAAGCGCGTAGAGGCGCGTCTTACGGCGGACCAAGCTCGCAGAGCCTATCACGCGGGGACACGAAAGGGCGGCTGGCGACCTTCGCTGGCCGCTCTTTCACATTCTGGCGCTCACAGCCGCACGCGCGCATAATAGAATGCGAGTGATAGGAGCAGCCAGTGTCCGTCGAGATCGTCCTACAGCGCGGCGTAAATCAGGGGATCATCTCCACATCCGATCCTAGATCGGCGTTTATGTTCCCCGAGCTTGCGCAGCCGGGCGCAGTCGCCGACGACGACCTGTTCGTCTTCCAGTACTGGCCGGACCAACTCGAAGACAGCTACACGCCCGAGTACGCGACCAAGCAAATCCCTGGCGGCACGCACCCTCTCTACCAGTGGGTTGGCGGATCGGAGCGCTCGTTTACGTTTACGGCCAACTTCACGGCCGAGATCGACACGGGTGTCTTCTCTCGCGGCGCCTTCAACGGCAACAATCCGGCAGCACTCCAACTGATCCCCAGTTCTCGCTACACGGTCGATATCCGAGCCGCGCTGAATCGGCTGCGCTCGTTCATGCTACCGAGCTACGAAGACCAAGCGGCGGATCTGAACGCGCTAGCCAAGCCACCGAAGCGTCTCTGGCTTGTGCTCGAAAACACGAGACTCGGCGGAGATCGCGATGAGGTTCTCGTCGTTCTGCGTAGTGCACCGGTCACGTACGAAGCGTGGTTCCCGAACGGCATCCCGCGCGCCATTCAAGTGTCACTGACCTTCAGTGAGGTCGTACAGCGCCGCACTGCTCAGGGATCGTCCATCCGTTGGCAGGATCGGCGACCGTTCGAGGACGACGGGCGGTACTACAAGTATCGCGGCACCGTAGATAAGGTCATCAGTTCGGGGTAGCGACAATGTCAGGAACCGGTCCAACCAGCGTTCGTTCTTACAACTTCTTCGTCGAGTCCACACTCGCAGGCGGCGGCACCTACACGGAAAACGAGCATCCGTTCGTCGATGACGACTCAGGCTTGCCGTTCGTCAGCAAGGTCGTTCAGATCTCGAACGACGGCGGCACTGATCTCGACTTCCGGTTCGAGGCGCCCTACGACATCCTCACGCACGACGAAGTAGGACCAGGGCCCAATCGCGCCTTCCTGGTAGGCGAGCCGGCTGTGGGGCTGACGTCCGGTGCTACGGGCACGATTACGCGCGTGGACGACGGCTTCATTCACGTCACCGGGACTACGAGCGGCCCGTTCCTGAACGGTGAGGTAGTCCGCGGCAGTAAGAGTCGCGCAGAGGCTACCCTCAACGCGGCTCCCGGCGTTTCGCCTCCACACGGTACCGTACTCTCGGGCACGACGGTAACGCAGGATTTTCGGCGTGAGAAGCAGGTCTTCCTCGAAGGCGCCGCCGCCCTTGCCTTCCGCGTTACTGCTTACTAGATCGCGGTAACGAGTGACGTGTGAGCGGAATCTTCCGACACGGCGGGCGCACGTACAAGGCTGTCGATCCCGGCTCCGTCTTCATCGACCCGCTCACGGAATTGGCACAGCCGGCGGATCTGCCTGCCGGCATGGTCATCGTCACAGACGGGATGGGCGGATACGTGTTCCGACCGGCGAAGGAGGATCTAGCCGCGCAAACCGACGAGATCGCCCGCGCCTTCGAGGATCACGCCTGGGGCTGGGACGCGCAAGCTCACGGATGGCGGAAGGGCGCTGGTTTCATCTCCGAGGCGACCGTTCACAACGCCCTGGATACCATGCCTTGGTGCGCTCCTCTCATTCGATCTGCTCTCGCTAACGGTGCGGTGCGTTTCTGGATCAACCTGGAGACGCGTTCTGACGGGCTCGATGTCCAGTTCAGGTGGACAGATGAGCATCCCCGTTCCGGCTGATAGGCTGGAAGCTCAGAGGAAAAGGATTCGTTGACGTTGCCCGCTTGGGAGAGGAAATGCGGGTGCTCTCCCAAGAGGTTGCAATGCCTGACCTTACATTTTGGACGCTCACCGAAGCAGAGCTTGGTGTCATCTCGGACGGAGCGGGCTGTGGCGCGAAGGGCGCAAATGTTCCCGACTGGATCTTCCTCGATGCGTGCTTGCAACACGATTTCGAGTACTGGGTCGGAGGGCCGGACCGGTGGCGCCGAGGGGCTGATCGGCGGTTCCTGCTCAACATGCTAGCCGCTGCGAAGGCGGCCGACGGTTGGTATCGACGCTGGTGTTACCGTGGCTTGGCCTATGCCTATTATGTTGGAGTAAGGAGCTTCGCGCGCAAGTTCTGGTACCGCGGCCAACCGCGTGGGCGCGCAGAACTAGATGCCGCCCTGCTGGAAGCAGGGGTGCAGTCGGGGTCCGAAGGATAGAATGATGCTACGCGGCATTCGCGACCGCTAGGCGCCGAAGGAACGGGAGCAGCACTACATGGCCGGGCCAACTAAGTCGATCCTCGACCTTCAGTCGGATCTCAAGCAGCCGAACGTGCCGGCTGTCGGCGACGATGTCGCGAACAAGGACTACGTCGATACCACCGCCGCAACGCCTCCCGACGCCACCTCTGGTCCGGGCGGCGCAACCAAGGGTATCGCCACCTTCGACGAAGACAAGGGACTACAGATCACCGGCGGGCCGTCGGCTATTGCCGAGGTCAAGCCTGCGACGTCTGAAGGCATCGGGTTCAACGGCTCCGGCGAGGTGGCGGTCAAGCTGTCCTCGACTCCGGCCGATCAGGGCCTTGAGTTTGACGGCTCCGGCAACCTCAAGGCCAAGGTTGACGGATCGTCCATCGGCATCAACGCTGCTTCCGGCGAACTGGAGACTCTGAGCGCGCCTGTTGCCGATGCTACTTCTGCGCCGGGCGGCGGAACGAAGGGTATTGCGACCTTCGACGAGGATTTCGGTCTTGAGGTTGTCGGCGGCGCGTCGGCGATCACGCGCGTTAAGGCCGACAACACGACGATCGACTTCAATCCGTCTGGCGAGTTGCGAGTCATTGGCGGCGGAGGTAGCGGCGCTCTAGGCGACGTTTCCCGTCGTGCAGGGTTCACTCGTAACATCACAGCGGTTACGCCGCCTACCCCGGTTACCATCGGCACGAACATCGATGCACTGAGCTTCCCTGACTCGTCTACCACCGGTCAGCGCTTCGAGGCCCAGGTTCCCGACGACTACTTCAACGGCGACCTGGACCTGTTGATCGTCTACCGCATGGACTCAGCGGTAGCTTCGCCTAACAACCAGATCCGCATCGAGACGGCGGCGGAGATCGTAGATACCTCGGCAGGAGTTCTAGACACTGCGTCGTACCCGGCTACAGCCGCGAACTTCACGGTCCCGGACAACTCGACCGACATTACGCGGCAAACCGCGCTGACCATCACCAGTGGCGACTTCAACGCCGGAGACACGATCAACTTCCTCATCAAGCGTCTCGGTGGAGACGCGCAGGATCTCCACACCGGCGCCTGGGAAGTCATCTCGTTCGAGTGGCGGTATCAGTCAGTCGTCGATTCCAGAATCGCGGTCCAGGTCGTCGAGTTCCTGAGTAACGCTCCGCCCGATCCAGCACCTACACCGGGCACGCTCGGCTCCAACATCGACACCACGGACTACGCAGGAGCGGCGGACGAGGCGCAGAAGTTCAGCTTCATCGTCCCGGAAAACTGGGACGGCATCAGCGACGCGCTCGTCCAGGTTCAGTACGCCATGTCATCGGCGGCGGCTGCCGTCGTGCGGCTGGAAACCTTCGGTGAAGTTGCCGACGTATCTAGCGGCTCCATCGTAGCCATTCCGACAGGCACGACCGACGTTTCGACGCCGAACGACACTGATCCCCATCGCGTCGTGGTGCGATCGGTTCCCTCGTCGCTGCTCTCTGTGGGCAGCGACCTGACCATGGTGCTCAAGCGTCTCGGAACCAACCCGGCGGACACGCACGGCGGCGACTTCAAGCTCATTAGCGTATCTGTGTCGTTCCTGGTGTCGCCTACCGCCGGATTCACCGTAGAGACGATCTCCGAAGACTACCTCGAACAGCCGGTGTTCAACGTCGTCTCCGTGTCAGGCGTGAACGCCGACATCGAATACCCGAGCTTCGGTACTACCTTCGACGCGCTAGTCAAGATCGACTCGACGGTGGCGTCTGGTCGCGCGGACGTTGCCTTCCCCGGTCGGCTGAACCAAGGACAGACGACGATCGACCAAATGCGCATCAACATCGTCGGGCTTGGTGCGACTCCAGAATACAGGCTGGCGATCTACGCGGAGGGCTCAGGAGCTTCGCCAGTATTCGATACCGGCGTTGTTGCGGCTCCCGGCGCGCTGACAGAGGTAACAGTGCTCGCGGCATCGCTATCGGCGCAGCCGGTGGGTCAGAAGCGCTATCACGTCGTAGTAGAAGCTCACGTAGACTCGGGCGAAGAGATCAAGTGCAGTCTGCCGTTCTCGCGGCAGGTGTAGGGGAGCGGTCGATGGTCATCAACATCGACTCGATCAATCAGAATCTCGAACCTGTTCGAGACTTCTTCACGCCTACGCTTGGGCAGACGATCTTCAATCTCACCCTGGGTACTCCCGCTGATCCTACTGATACGGTCATGCGCGTGAACGGTGAAACCTATGCCGAGGGCAACCCTACGCCGGGGTTCTTCTCTGTATCCGGCACTACGGTTACGTGGCACAACCGGTTCCAACTGGACGGCTCTGATGAGGTCGAGATCCTGTACTTCGTCGATCCAGGACCGTAGGAGATCCCATGGGTAGGAAGCTCACTCTGCTCGACAAGAACGGCGCGGTCCTGTGCACCATCGGCACTGCCGACGACTCCATGCTGCTTACGAATGTTCTGCGTAAGCGTGCGGACTCGCTCTCAGCCAACAGTCCCGCGTCGATCGCCATCGGTAGCGGCGACAGCGCAGTAACCTATTCGTCGAGGTACGGCGGTCTCTGCTGGAATGCCTGCACGGTAGAGCACACCCCTGGCCCGACTGGTTCGGGCAACGAGAACAGACCGCTTGGGGTGTCTGTTGTTGGCGTAGCCTTGACCGTTTCCTTCGGCACCGACGGCAACGGTGATTCGATCGTGCCGACGGCTAATCAGGTTCGCGACCTGGTCAATGGCGACCCCGACGCGTCCGCCGTAATGATCGCTACGGCAGGCGGCACCGGTGCTGGTCAGGCGGCTACGCAAGCTCCGACGACGCTTTCGGGCGGGCTCGACAACGGCGACTGGTTGAAGTTCGAGGGATTGCCTCCCACTGTTTGCCGAATCAGCAAGGTGGAGATCGTCTAAGCTATGCCGCCTCCCATCCTGGCTCTGCACGCGAGAAACGGTGTTGCCATACAGGCGTATCGCTACACCGGCGCGTCGCCCTCAACCCTGGGCGCCACTATCGAAACGGCCGTTTCCAACGCCGATTCCTCTGGACGATCCGCCAACATGGTGGCTCAGTTCCAGGGGGATATCTACGCGATGGGTTCGACCGGAGTGTGGAAGAAGAACGATCCCGCAAGCGAAACCGGTGGCTGGTTGCAGGACTTGGTTTTCACGAGCCCTGCGACCGCTGAAAACCGGTTTTCCGGTCTCCACGTCATCTACATCAGTGACGTTCCGCACCTGACGGGACTGTTCGGTACGAGCAGTGCCGGTAACGACGACTGGCGAGGGGTCACGCTCAACGGTGCTACCGGCTCGTGGAGCGAGACTGCCGAGATAGCCAACACCCAGGCGCTCCGCTTCCTTTGCAACGAGATCGTCTACCGCGGCGTGCTGCATCTCTTCGGCGAGATTGCTACCAACGACATGGCCGCGCTTACATTTGATCCAGCGTCGGGAAGCATTGGATCTGGGATCAGCGGCATCTTCGGCACAGGTTGTCTTGCCTACGATGCCTGCATCTTCAACGATCGACTGTTGGCGGTCTACAACGTCAACGCGACGACGCTGGGCATCATGGAGTTCACCGGCGGTACGTGGACCGACGTGGCCGCCATGAACGGATTCGCTTCCATCGAAGCTGGTACTTACGCAGAGGCGAAGTGGGCTCTGTTCACAGACGGTACGAGCCTCTTCGCCATGGTGCCGGATATTCAGATTACCGGCGCTCCCGGCGCTGACGAAGGTTGGCGGTGCTTCCAGATCGACGGCACTCTTACCATCGCCGGTACTACGGAGATCACTAACACCGTACTTCCGCCCGCTCTGCGCTCGTCGAATAACGGCGGCTCGTTCTCGGGAGACATGANNCCGTAGCTGACATCTACCTCTACCACTCCATCGATGGTCAGTCGGGAAGCACCTTCACGTCCTACCAGTGGCAAGGCGCTGCATCTCAGATGTCGTTGATTGACGTCGGCGGCGACGTGCACCACTCGTTGTCTACGACTTGCAGCATGTCTGGCGAGCGGATCTTCACTGCGGGCGAACTGGACATCATCATCACCGGTAAGCAGCCTGTGATCGGCGGTCAGAAGGTACTGTTCCGAGCTTATGGTGATCCTGGCACTGCCGACAAGACGGTCAAGTTCTTCTTCGACACCGAAGGAGAGCCGGCCCTGGTGCAAGCCACTCTCACCGGTGCTGCTGTCGTCGAGTCAGGTTCTCCGGCCGGCGCGCCTACTCGCGTAGGCAACGAGATTCAAGACATAGACGCAGACGGCACGGTAGAGTACAGCGCAGTCTGGGATATCAGCGCTGACGGCGTGTCAACTGGCGACCGGGTTCAACTCAAGCCGCAGGTTCTGCTCTAAGGGACGCTGAATGCCTACAACGCATCTAGCGCTTGCACACAGATCGACGCCGCCCGCGGCATTCCGATACACGAACGGTACCGTCGTGCAGATCGGCGCTACGTTCGGTACGGCTGAGCCCGACTCCGGCGATGCTGGTGCTCAGCTTCATGCGCAGCGTATCTGCCAGTTCCGCGGAAGCAATGATCTCTACACGCTCGTCAGCGATGACATCTACGCCTACAGCGTAGAAGACGATACCTGGACTAGCGTGCATACGCTGGCGATTCCGGGCACGGACACGGCGAATCGCCTTGGTCCCATCGTCATGAACGTGAACAACGCGCCGACGATGGTTGTGATCTACAAGACGAACAACGCCTCCAACACTGAGTGGCGATTCGTCACTAGTACCGACGGCGCGACCTGGAACGAGAGTGCGGGCATCACGGCCGGTACCGCTACTGGCGGCAATCAGATGGCCATCTGGAAGCCAATGGTTGTCGGTCAGGTGGTCTGGTTCTTCCACGCGCACTCAGCAGTTGAACTGGACTACCTCGGCTTCAATCCGACGGCGGTAAGCGCCATCACGGTCGATCCGACGACGGTGCTCGGCGATCACACTAGCAGCCGCTTCATGCTAGATCACTGTCAATACAATGGTCGGCACTACGTCTGCGGCTCCTACGAGGCTGTAGACAACGCGCGCCCTGCTATCTACGAGTTCGACGGTCTGGGCGGCTTCACGCTCAGGTGGGAAGCGGGTGTCGCAGGCGCGGCCGGATCTCTCGACGGACACATCGGCAAGTGGTGTCTGTTCACCGACGGTGCCAGCATGTTTGGCCTCTTCAACTGGGCTCTGTCGGGCCAGACTCGTGGTTGGGATGCGCTCAAGTTCGTCGAGTCCGGCGGAGCTTTGACTCCCACCAACATTCAGACGACCGTGATCCCTTCGGCCATCAGACAGAACAACGGCCTTGCTCTCACCGAGAGCTTCGCGGCCATCGTCGATCCAGAGGAGAATCCGGGCGCTGTGCCGGATGTTTTCCTCTACCGTCGATCCACCGGCGCGGCCGGCAGCGTGTGGTCCGTCTACAAGTGGAATGGTGAGGGACAGCTAATCGGCGATGCGGGCGCAGCCACGGACACCGGAGGCGACACCGGGGGAGACACCGGCGATGCGCTCGCGTTCGATATTCTGGGCTCGGGCAAGGTGTTCAATGCTCTCGATGAGCTTGACATCCGCATCGACTCTGTCACGCAGACGCTCAGCGGCGAGACCGTGAGCTTCCGAACCTACGCACCAGGTACGCGCCTTACCATCTCCGGCATTACCGGCTCGTTCGCCGTCGGCGATGCGGTTACCTTTGCACCGTCAGGCGCAGCAGGCGTGGTTGCGGGTGTAGGGGCGTCTATCCTGACCGTAGACGTGACTTCCGGTACCGTCGCCGTCTCGGACACGATAACCGGACCGAGCGGCAACGCGACGGTAGACGTGATCTTCGGTACGCAGGGGCCGGAGACGGTGAATGTCGAGTTCTTCTTCAACGACGAGGGGGAAGCTCCCCAGACGCAGGCAACGCTGTCCAATGCGTCTGCCGGTACCATCGTTGGCAATCAGATCCAAGGTCTATCGGCCGATGCGCGGGGCTCCTCGCTCTACTCCGTGAAGTGGGAAGCGGCAACCGATGGTCTCGGAAATGGACAGCGTGTAATTCTGACCGGAAGAGTGAGCGTCTGATGCCTCCTCCGCCACTACTCATTCTGAGAAACATCGGCAGCAGTGGTAACCCACAGGTGTCTCGGCTTCTCGCCGGAACGACCGGCTCACAGCTAGGCAACGACATTACCGTCGTCCCGTTGGAAGAGTTGCCTACCGCCCGGTTCACGAGCGACGCGAATCGTGTCGTCCACTACGACAACGATCTCTACGCGATCATCGAAGACCAGATCGTGAAGTACAACTCCGGCACCAACAACTGGGACACGGAGTTCACGCTCACGATTACTACTACCGAAAGACGCAAGGCCGACTTGTGGCCCATCGACATCAACGGCACGCCGAGTCTGATTGCGCTGTTCGTCAACTCCAGTGTCCAGTACGCCATGGTTACGTTCGACGGAACCACGTGGACGCAGACGAACCTCGGTACCAGCGCTAACAACGATTTGCATCTGTCAGCGGTCTACCGGAACAAGGTGTTCCTCAATACCGACGGCGGTAGCCAGGTTATCGAGGTAGATCCCACCACCCCGACTCTGGTGGCCCACAGCATACCCGGCAAGACTAGCGTTTCCGCGGCCGGAGACTTCCAGATCTTCCAGGGTCGGTTCTTCTACCTCGCTACCGACGGCGTCAACGCCGGCGACAACTGGGGACTCTGGGAGTACACGGGCGCAACGTGGGTGCGGCGATCGTTCATCAACACCGCCACCGACGATGCAGGAGCATCGGCCGGCACGTTCGAGCTTGGCAATGCCGGAGAGAACGGCGCGTGTGCGCTATTCACCGACGGTACTGACCTATTCGGGCTGATGCCGGGACGAACGGCTATCAGTAACGAAGGGTCAGTGCTCGCGCAGTGGACTCCGAATGGGAATGACTTCGACGAAACCAACCTGTCTGCCACGGTTCTTCCAGCGGATCGTCAGCTTGGCGGTGGTGACGGCGACGGTACCAAGTGGAACGTCTGGGTAGACAACGATACCACCCCTACGAGCCCAGGCATTCACATCTGGTTCCTCTCGGCCAACGACACGGGCAACTACACCTACTACGAGTGGAATGGGACCGGTTCGCCTCTCAGTACCGGCGCCGCCTCCGTGTCACACGAGTTCAAGCTCCCGTCGGGTAGTGTAGGCGGGGGCGCGCGCGTTTGGACCTCGGGCGAGTTGAACATCAAGATCGAGGACGTGGTCCCGTTCGCGGGCGGCGGGCTTCAGATTCAGTTCACGGCCTACAACGACGTCGGACCTGCGGACAAGATCGTGAAGTTCTTTTTCAACCCGGACGAAGAGGTTCCCACCACGCAAGCAACCTTGGCCGGTACGCCGGTCGTAATCTCCGGTCCGGCGGCTGCCCCCACGCGCAACGTGAATCAGTTGGAGAATGTCGAGGCAGACGACGGTGCTTCGGTTTACGGGGTGCAGTGGGATACTGCTACCGATGGCATCGCCACGAATGACCACTTTTCGCTGATCGGACAGATCACGACGTAGGAGCCGCCCGTTGGCAAGGCGTAAGCAAGTACCGCGCGACGAAACCTACCTTGATGGGCCCTCCTTCAACCCTATCAGTGGGACTGTTGTGGCCGACTTGGAGTACCCGGACTTCTCGGGCGACTTCGAGCTTTACGCGCTCATGGTGTCGAGTACGATCGCAGCGCGCATCGACGTGGTCTACAGCGGTCGGCTGCACTCTTACCAGAGCACCATTGAGGAAATCACCTTTGCCATCGTTGGCACGGCGGGCGCGACGCACCAGATCAAGGTCTACGTCGAAGGCTCCGGCGGTACCCAGGTATACATTCCCTCGACTACAGTGGCTTCACCGGTCACGCGTACACTCATCACTATCGACTCGACCGACCTGTCCGCCCAGCCCACGGGAGAAGGACGTTACTTCGTGGTCGTAGAGGCTACCCTGGATGCCGGCGAGGAGTTGCGGGTCGGCCGCCCCCTCGCGGTGCAGGAGGAGTAGCGCGTGGTTCAGAATATCGACGACTTCCTAGAGGATGTCGAGCACGACTCGCTGGATCACTCGGGACTTCCGGGTGTCGGTGGTGGCGAGTTTGGAACCGGTGCTCTGGGTGACGTAGTGATCGGCGCGCCTACGGACGTGAGCGGCGAGCGGAACTACAACTCCCTTGACGTGCAGGTCGCCGGCTCGCTTGCTCCCGACGCCGATCGCAAGCTAGTCGTTCGCGTCCTCGGCGATCTCACCGTGACTGGAGCCCTCCATGCCGACGGACGCGGCGCTTCGGGCGCACCTGGTGGCGCAGGGGGCGGCGGCGGTCCTCCCATCCCTGGTTCCCCCGGCGGCGCCGGTAGTACTCCCTACGGCGTCGGATCAGGCGCGGCTGTCTCGCCAGGTGGCGGCGGAGGCGGGGGCGGAGGTGGTGCGATTCCCGGCGGCCCAGGCGGTTCGGGGAGCGCCGATCTCTTCGGCACTTCGGGCGGCTCCGGCGGTGCAGGAGGTTCCGGCGGAGCCGGCGTGCCCGGCGGCTCGCCTGGTTCCTTGCCGGCCGGACTTGCCTCACGTCTCGGCGACGACCCAACGCTGATTCGAGCCGGCTTCGGGGCTGGAGGTGGTGCGAGCGGCGGCGGTGCGGGTGGCGGCGCGCCGGGCGACACGGGCGCTACCGGAGCTTCGGGCATTGCAGGCGTACCAGGCAGCCAGTCGGGCTCGGACACGGGCGACGGCGGACCAGGCGGCCCTGGAGGGGCCAATCCGCCAGCAGCCGGCGGCGGAGGTGGCGGCGGCGCGTCAGGAGCCGGTGGAGGCGAGCTAGAAGTCTGGGTTGGCGGGGACATCACTGTTGATCCCGGCGGTCGAATCTCGGCGCGTGGCGGCAATGGCGGCGACGGCGGCCCCGGCGGCGTCGGTGTCGGTCCCCCCGATCATGGACACGGTGGCGGAGGTGGCGCAGGGGGCAGCGGCGGACGACTGCTCGTCAATCACCGTGGCACGCTCACGAACAACGGCAGTATCGACGCGGACGAAGGAACGGGAGGTGTGCCCGGACCATCGGGCGGTGCTGGTTCCTTTGGTGGCGGGCCGGCGCCTAGCGGTGAGCCGGGACTTGTTGTCGTCAGGCAGGTGGGCTAGTGGGAACCTTCAGCTACGAGCATCGATGCGGTCGCTGCGACGAGTTTCTTTACTCCGTTGCCAACGGTGATGCGGCTGCGTGGCAAGCTGTCGCCGCTCAGGGCGGTGATCCTGCCCACTGCACGGCCTGCGGATCGCGCTGGGCAGTCGAGGACGACGGATCGGGCGGCATCCAGCGCAAGGACGTTTCGCAGCCCAAGGCGACGAGCTTGGGTACCGCGCAGTCCGGCCCGCTTGCGGGCGGTACCACGATACGCGTGAATGGTGAGGCCATGAGCGTGCCGGGCAGCAGCCCCGTTGTGCTGTTCAACGGCGTGCCGGGCACAAACGTAGTTGTGCTGAACGATGGGGCGATCGACGTTGATGCTCCTCCAGGCAGCGTCGCGCTGGACTTCGTGGAAGTCTGCCGACGGTTCGACGTTGGTACCGTCTCGAATGGACCTTACCAGGCTGGTGAGAGCGTCGTTGGCGGTACGTCTGCCGCAACCGGAACGGTCCGAGAAGTAGGTGCCGGCTACATCATGGTGGCCGTTACCTCTTCCGTTGCCTTCCAAGAGGCGGAAACGGTCACAGGCAACACCTCAACCGCGTCGGCGACTCTGAACACACTTTCGACGCCTGTATTCCAGTCAGGCGAGACCCTCACGGGGCAGACAAGCGGCGAGACTGCCACGGTAGACGCCTTGTTGCCTCGGGTGAGAGCTTCGGCGCTTAGCGGCTCGTTCAGCGCTGACGAGTTGCTAAAGGGCGCGATCTCGGGCGCTCTATACAAGCTCTCCTCCACGCCGATGGACGGAACCGTGGACGTGGTAATCGAGAGCGATGTCTACGGACGAAGGGGAGTCGATCAGACTCTCTCCGGCGCTTTTCAATATACCGTGCCGTAAGGCCAAACCTCGGCTTGACCCTAGTGATCCCTGGGCTCTAGAATACACACCTGACGAGAGCAACAAGCTCACGGCTGTTCCAAGGAGAACGACATGGCTGTTACCAGGACTCAAGGCGTCGAACTGATTACCGTCAGCTTCCCCGACGTCACCATCACCAGTTTCGACCTGCCGCGTCCGCAGACCACTCCTGCGGAGCCGCCGTATGCAGAGAACACCGACCACGTCATCGCGCCGCCCGCGCTGCGCGAGATGGAGGCCGGTCACTGCCAGGTCGAGTTCCCCGCGGCGCTGCTCGTCGCTGGCGTGTTCCTCGATCGGGTCGAGGTTCGCAAGCTGCTCCCGGCAGCGCAGCTTGGCGTCTCCGGTCCCGCCGACGCACTCTTCCCGTCGGGTGCGCCCACTGACGAGGCGCTCGTTCGCACGCTTGTCGATCGCGACGGCGCGGACGACCTGCTCCTGAGTGCCGAGTCCGTCACCGACCTGTTCGGTCGGACGAGCGGTGCCAACACGGTCCGCTCCTACCCCGGCATCACGCTCCGCTCGGGCGAGTTCCTGCGCATCCTCATCAGTAACCAGTCCGGTGGTGCGCTCAACAACCAGGACATCCTGGCGAAGTACAACCTCGGCCTCAACCAGCAGGACACCGGCAAGCCGTAGGCGTCGGCCTCGCCGTCAACTAGCTGAGACACACGCATTCTCGCGTAAGGAGTCAAGATCATGCTCGGACGTGCCAAGGTCGATGAGGACGTCACTCTCGTCGGTGTTACCACCTTCGCCGGTGGTGCAGTCGCAGAGGGTGTTGGCCCTGAGTCGCTCAGCCTCCGCTTCTCTGTCGAGGAGGAGGAGATGCTGGTCGATCTCGAAATCCTCGCAACCGTCAGCCACTCGGTGGCGAACGGTGAGGTGGACTGGACCCTCTTCCTGGACGGTGCCGATCTTGCGGCCGGTGCCGACGGATTCGCCCGCCTCGCCATGTCGTCCACTGCCACCGAGGGAACGACGCTCAGCGCGAAGTGGACCCAGCGTATCGAGCAGGGTGAGCATCGCGTCGAGGTTCGCCTCAAGAGCCCCGCTGGCGACATCACGGTCGAGGGTGCCACCTGGCCCGCGTATCTCACCGCGCGTCGTGCCAGCCACCCGGCTACGCTGGCGCACGGCGTGGACTCGAAGGTCCAGGGCATCTACTAGACGTCGTTCTTCTTCTTCGACCTGGGTTGGCAATTCCGCGAAGGGGCGGTCAGCGAGACATCATCGCTGCCGCCCCTTTTGTTGTACACTTGTCGTACACTGGTAGGAGGAGTCGCCTCTCATGTCTCTGTTCGTTCAAGACGGCCGACGCGCCATCGACCTCTACGACCGCGGTGGCAACTTCGGAGGTGCTACTGCCGCAGCAGCCGATGGCGACGTGTCGGCAGGAGACGGCACACGTCGGCTGTTCTGGGATGCCAGTACCAACATCCTAGAGGCGACCGACGACGAGTCGGTAGCCGTACCGTCCGACTCTTTCGCCGCGTTCATGCAAGAGAACCGGCGTCGGATGACCTTCCGAAACGCGCTTGCGCCGGTACTCCAGTTCGAGCGGCAGCGTGGAACACTAGCTTCTCCTACGACGATCCTGTTTGACGAAGTCATCGGCGACCTTGACTTCCGGTCCTACATCGGCCCCATCTCGGGATTCGTCAACACGGCGCGGATCTGCGCTCTTGCGGACTCGACGCCGCCGGTTGACGG
>JABAOF010009153.1_pt1 | contig 25920 bp, 24 predicted proteins | sample 7062171 | NCBI WGS metagenome assembly JABAOF01 (sample SAMN14538628, study PRJNA623070) | marine sediment metagenome | biome: marine biome [ENVO:00000428]; feature: marine pelagic biome [ENVO:01000023]; material: deep marine sediment [ENVO:00002113] | place: India: Gulf of Khambhat ...
ACAAGATGAATAAAGATATGATTCCAAATGACAAAGCTATCTTATTAACCGTAAGATGACCTCCTTCAATAGTGGAAATACTTCTAATAATCTCAACCAATTAGAATCAATAGATGCTCTATTTCTCGGAATGGTAATTTTTAATGGGTCAGACCAATCACTCTCTCCACCATATGCATCAACGGCTTTAACTTTTATATTATAAATGCCCCAAAATACCCAACCACCATAATCTAACGTACAGGGCTTATCATTATCATATGGTCCAAGCTTATAATCGATACATCCATTACCCCAATCCCAAGTAAAATAAACTAGTTCTCCATCAGGGTCACTAGAACTAGTAGTAAAATTATAACCTGTCATTGGTAATCCACGTGTAGGACCAACAGGTTTACTTGGTTTATTTGGACGAATGTTTTCTAAAGGTGCCATTTTAATCAACCATACATCCCAACCTCCTGCTCCAAAACTCTCTGTGGTTCCTACTATAACATAGTTACCATCATTTGATCGAATAACACATACAGCTACGTCTCTTTCTTCACCACCAATAATTGTCTCCCAGAATTTATTTCCATCAGCATCAGTTTTAAAAATAAAAACATCAAAACCCGTTGCTACATTAGCAGTAGTCCCTGCAAGAATATAGCCTCCATCAGATGTCTGAACAAAAGAACTTGCCCAATAATCACCGAATCTATAATAAGTTTTTCTCCATAATTCCTTCCCATCATAATTAGTCTTTATAAGATAAGCATCTCCAGCCGTACCACCAGCAATCATATAACCATCATCAATTTCGATAATATCAAAATATCCAGAACCATCATATGTTCTTCGCCATAATCTATTACCATTTTCATCTGTCTTAATCATCAGAATTTCTTTATGGGCTGGAATTGTAGAACCATCAAAAGATTGAGACATTCCAATCCATGTGTACCCTATAATTACAAAATCACCATCTTTTGTTTGTATAACAGAATTGCCATGATCTGAACCATCAGTTTCTCCGACAGTCTTATTCCATATTTCATTACCCTCAAAATCTGTTTTAACAAGCCAAATATTACTGATAGCTAATTCCTTCCACATGTTTGCAGAGATAAGGTAGCCATCATCTACTTCAATAACATAATTACCAAATGTTTTTGGAACAGGACCAGGATATTTTCTATCCCATTGCATAGTGCCGTTTTCATCTGTTTTAATCAACCAAACATCATATGGCCCATTATTACCATTACTATAATACCCCGCAATAATGAAACCTCTATCATTTGTCTCCCGAACGCAACGTGAGACATCTTTATATCTTCCTCCAAAGGTTTTATTCCATATCATATTTCCATCTATATCCGTTTTAATCAACCAGACATCAGAACTACCGGCACCATATGAGCGAGTAGTACCAACAATAATGTACCCATCATCACTAGTCTGCTGTACAAAAACACCATCATCAGTTCCAGTTCCACCATAGGTCCTATTCCATACCTCATTAGGGGGATCTTCAAAAGGTGGAACAGTAGTTTCCATATCTGGAATATAAATGGAACTCTTAACATTATAACCCAGACTCATTGGAGCTAAAGCTGAAAGAATAAACAGAATTGTTATTCCTATTGCTAGTATGAATCTATTCATATATGGACACCCCCAAGGAATTTTCTATATACTTTATCAAAATCAGTAAACCATTCAGTCTCATTCCATATTTTATATGGAGTCCAAATGTTTTTAAACATAACCTCCTCTAATAATTTAAATCAGATACATAGTATATAAAACTTTTATACAAAATGAATTATTGTTCTAAGACAAATAAAAAAAATTATATACTTGCTCCTAAAGTCACTTAAAGAGCACCTATGTATTATTATCGTGATAACTTCTAAAAATTAAATATATTTGATAGTTTATATCCAAGATGTCAGGCGATAAAAAATAAAAGATTTATGAGAGGTAATAATGGAATGAAAGTTGGACATTTCTCTGAACAAGATATAATTAATTTAGCTAAAAAAGCATATAATGAAGGAGATGCACAATTTGAAATTGTACCTAGTAAATGTGCCTTATTAGTTATCGATATGCAAGATGAATTTGTGAAACCTCATTGGTCTCCTGATTGGGTACCAGAAGCAACAAGGCAAGTTCCTCGTATTAGGATGCTAATCGAACACTGTAGAAGTAAAAATATTCCAGTGATCTATACGGTATATTCAAAAACACATAATTACTTAGATCGTCCAAAAACTGGAAAATTTATGCCAGGAAGATATTCAAAGCTAGATATTGATTTTTCAAAATTTTATGTAGATGGACGAATCTGGCATGAGCTTATGGCAAGAAAAGATGAGATAATAATAAAAAAGTCATCATACGGTGCATTTTATGACACACCGTTGGAAACAATTTTAAAAAATATGGAAAAAGATACAATAATAATCTGTGGAACATTAACGAACTATTGTTGTGGTGCTACAGCACGACAGGCCTATGAAAGAAGTTTTAAAGTAATCTTTGGAAGTGATATAACCTCAACTGATGTTCCAGAAATGCAAGAGCCTGAATTGAAAGTACTAAGAAAAGGTTATGCAAAAATATTATCTGTGGAAGAAATAATCAATACTTTAAGATGATTTGGGTTTTGCATTTTTATATTAAATAGACAAAGTCTGATTTATCAAAAATTACAAATCTTTGTTATTGATAGATTATTTTGATACAACTATGCCATGGATTAATGTTATTGATGAAACAGACGCAAAAGATAGTTTAAAAAAGATTTATAATGAGATTCAAACAAAACGTGGTAAGCTTTCCAACATAATGAAAATCCATAGTTTGAATCCAGAAGCTATGAAGGTTCATATGAATCTATATCTAACTCTAATGTTTGATAAATCTAATTTAAAACGAGAAGAGCGGGAACTTATTGCAGTTGTTGTATCTTCATTAAATAAATGTAAATATTGTGTTTATCATCATGCAGAAGCATTGAATTTTTATTGGAAAGACAGAGAAAAAGTCAATATGGTAATTGAAAAGTCCCAATCTCTTGATCTTTCAGATAAAATAAAACAGATGATTAATTATGTTGTAAAATTAACTAACAATCCTTATAATCTCAAAAAAGAAGATATAGAACATTTAAGAAACGTTGGTTTTTCTGATAAAGATATTTTAGATATCAATCTAATTACAAGTTATTTCAATTTTGTAAATCGAATAGCTCTTGGCTTAGGTGTTGAATTTTCAAAAGAAGAGATTACTGGTTATAAATATTAAAATACTTATTTGATTTATACTTAGGTGTAAAAAATGCTTCAAGAAATAACGTATTATCTAATTTTTGGAATACCTTTTATTGTTTATTTAGGAATTATAACAATTGTAATTTTTATTATTACTGCCTTAATTGCTTATTTAAAAAGAAAAAATAAAATTAAAATTTCAATAAAATGGCATTTCCGTTTAGCATATGTTTCAATAGTTCTTGCATTAATTCATGGTTTCCTTGGAATTATGGCATATTTTTAAAAATAAATTTTTTATTAAGTAAAATTGAAATAAAATATTATTAATATCGTTGTTAGATAAATAGGGGAATAAGAAAATGTTAATTCATAAGATTAATAAAACTAAATTATTAATAATAGTTATTTTAGGGTTTTTTATTACCACAATACTGTTTTCTACAAATATAAAAGCTCATTCACCTTCAGATATGAAAATAATTTATAACTATGAAACTAAAAAAATAGATGCAACTATTACTCATCAAGTTCCTAATCCAGAAGTTCATTATGTATATAAAATTGAAGTTAGAATAAATGATGAATTGTATAAAACTTTTAATTACACGAGTCAACCAGGATCAACTTTTACATATAGCTTATATGAAATCGAAGCAAATCTTAATGATTCGATTGAAGTTAAAGCATTATGCAATCAGGTCGGACAGATTACAAAACAATTAATTGTTAGTGAAAAAAATGGGGAATCGCCAAGAAATGGTGATTCAACACCAGGATTTGAAATTTTAGTTTTTATTGTTTCATTAGTAATAGTTTTTGTTCTACTAAAGAATAAATAAAATTACAAACATTGGCCAAAATCAAATAATTCATCAAATTGAAATTAAAGCAGAAAATAGTTTTGATAAAGATTTACTTAATTGGTTAAAACAATCCTATAAGCAAAAAATTTGCTATTTTGATACTTAAAAAACTATGTTATTTGCTTTTAAAATTATTAGAGAAAATGTTATATAAGTAAGAAATTATCATTTAAATTTACAAATTATTAATTTTGGGGGAAAAAATGACACCAGATGGAGTTTTGACTAAAGAAAAAGTATCTTTTGATGAAGCAGTAGAAATTGCAAAAAAAGGAACTCATTGTGGCATGTGTAAAATTGATTTTCTTGGATCAGGTTTATGTCCTGCAGGAAAAAAACATGGTTTTATTGCCTATTGGCCTGAAGGAAGAATGGAAATTTTAAAGGCATTGGTTGAAGGAAGAGTAAAACCAACAGAAAAATTAATTGAAATAGCCAATTCTTGTTCTCTATGTGGTTTTTGTGATCGTCAATGCAATTTTGCAATGCACTTGAGACCTGAAAAAGTTGCAAAGGCCTTAAAAGAGTATGTTGATAATTTGGATAAAAGTGAAATTCGGAGCACTTCTGAAAATGATATAATTAGAGGACTTCGTGAAATAGTGGGAAATGAATGGGCAACAAATGATCCCGTTATAATCACTGCTTATAGAAATTCAATTATTATTCAAGACGCTGGACTTGATTTTTATGTTGTAATGCCAGAAACTACTGAAGAGGTGTCTAAAATTGTAAAATATGCGAATAAAAAAAACCTTCCATATATGGCACGAGGTGGAGGAACGCTTCTATCTTTTGCAATAGCACCAACGGTTTTGTCAAAAGCAATTGGACTTGAGAAAGGCATCATTATTGATCTTTTAAGAATAAATAAATTTAAAGTTGATCTTGAAAGTCAAACTGCAAAAGTTGGTGCTGGAATCACTGCCTTTGAATTGCAAAAAGAAGTATATAAACATGGATTTAGAGTAAATCTGGCTGAAGCTGGAGCGCATGTTTGTTCAAATATTGCAACAACAGGAATATGTACAACATGGAGCAATTACTATGGTCAGAGTACAGATAATTATATTGACCTTGAATTCGTAGACGATGAAGGAAATATTTTTCGCTTTAGCGATAAAGATGTACCAAATCCATATGCCGCTGAACATGGATTCACAAGTTTATCTCTCACTCCACCAGGAATTATTACAGAGGCAATTATGAAACTTCACACCAGAATCGATGATGAAGAATCATTCCTTGTCCCCTTTGAAAACCTTAAAGATGCTCTTGATCTGGCATCAAAACTGGCAAAGCAAAGTATTGGCTATTCACTTGCGGTTCTTTCACGTAAATATGTTGCAGAATTTATTTGTCCAACTCCTCAGGTGGCAAAAGACTTTGAGTATATTGCAGAAAAATTCATGAGACTAAATTATGTCGTAGATATCATTTGTAATAAACGCGATAAAGCCTACGTTGAAGAAATGGTTGATTGTATTATTGACCAGTCCATGGTTAAGACTTTAATACTTGGTTCTCCAAAACTTGTTTCACTTAAAGATAGTGAATTTTTAAAAATTCTTTCTGAGGAAGAAAACCCCCTTAAAGCTCTGTTTGCAGGCCCAATGAAGAAGCATCTTGAAGAGGGGCTTGATGCATCACCAGACCAAATATCAAAAGTGTATGATGAAGATTTACAGGATTTCTTTAAAAAAGTATATTCAAGACCAGAAATGACTGACTTGGTATGGCTTCATTCATTTAGGATATTTCCTTCACGCCTTATGAGACAGCGACAGTTTATCCCTAGAGGTGGGGTTATATGGACTGCGTATAACAATATAATAGATTTTGTCAAAATGTTAGGAGATGTTGGCGATAAATACAAATTAGAAAATGCACTTGGTTATATTGCTTTCTGGGATAAGGGAACTTGGGCTCAACTTGAATATGATTATTTTTATGATCACAATGATTCTGATGCAATAGAAAGAACGAATAAGGCAATTATTGAATCACTTGAAAAGACCTTGAATTTCAATGGAATATTTTCAGATTTGCATTTTTATTTCAAAGGCCTCTTCAGAAAAGAACATGTTCTTTATCCCATACCAAAGGCAATATCAAAAGAAGAACAAATTTTATTTAAAGAATTAATTGAAAGTATATTAGGAGAGTGAAAAAATGGTAAAATTCCTTACGGATGAATGGATTGAAATAAGTAAAAAATATTTGCTAGAAAAACTTGATCCAGAAAAAGATCTTAAAAATGTAACGACATCCTTACTTAATATAATTGAACATGTCCCACCAAATGATTCAAAAATGAATTTCTATTTGGAACTTAAGGATGGCAAATTAATTGATTTTATCGTCAACTCAGATGATCCATTTCAAGGAAAAGAAGCAGTATTTGTTGTGAGAGGTGGTTATGGGACATTTAAGGGAATTATCAAGGGAGAGATGAGCATGGGGCTTGCTCTTTTAAAAAACAGACTTAAGCTTAAAGGAAGTAAAATGAAAGCACTTAGATTAATAAAACCTATCGATGGAGTAATTATCTCTTTGCGAGAAGTAACAGACGAGTTTGAAGAATAATTTTTGGATAAAATGACAATGACTGAAAAAGGAGTAACATCTAAAGAAAGATTTGATAAATTCATACCTGATAAAGAAAAATGGACACCTATTGAAAACGCCCTTTTCACCCCTAAAGCATTCTTTCAATATTATAATGAAACACAAGAGTTAGTTTTTGAAGCTGTCAAATATAGCTTTAAACATCATTTTAATAATAATACAGTTTATCGACGAATATGTGAGGTTAATAAATTTAAACCTGATATGATAAAATCAAAAGAAGATTTACCTAAAATACCCCTTTTACCTGATTCATTTTTTAAAGACTATCCTTCAGGCAAAGAGTTTCTTAATTGGCTAGATAATGTTTTTACAGGTACAACCCCAATGCCCAATTTTATGATAGAAAATCCCTCCCATGATGAAATAATTGAGCAGTTTAATAATAAAAACGTAAGTATTATGTTTACTAGTGGAACTAGTGGACGTTTTAGTTTTATTCCTCGCGATATAAATTCATGGAATTATTTGAAGTATAATGCCATGAAAACCTTTGTTGAATTAATGGATTATGAGCCTACTGATAATGTCATATTACTAATTCCTGATCCTCGTTTAACAAATCTTACAATTGCAAGTCTATTTGGAATTGCCTATGACTTGTATGAATCTAAAAATATTAGTGTTGCACTTGAAAATATGAAAATTACTACACAGTTTTTACGCATGCAGAGGGCAGAAACAATTGGTTTTAGAGAAAAAATTAAAGCCAAAGCATTGGCGAAAATAAGTCCCTATATTCAAAAAAAATCTGATTTGAAAATGATAAGCCTTTTTGAAAAGTTTGAAAAAGAGAAAAAAAGAGTAAATATAGCAGGTCCTCCTTTTTGGCTGGATCGTATTATGGAAAAAATGAAAAAAGAAGGACGAAAGGTAAATCTGCCAGACAGTCAAGTTTTAACTGGCGGTGGTTGGAAAGCAGATGAGCATAAACGCACACCTGAAGAAGCCTTTAGGGAAAAAGTCGAGGAAGTTCTTGGTATTACTCAGGACCGTTACCACGATGTTTATGCAATGTCAGAATGCAGCTCAATTTTTTTAAGCTGCGAGGGTCATTATAAACATGTTCCTCCAACAATTATTCCATTTGTACTTGATGAGAATCTTAATCATATCGGTTATAATAAATTCGGTCGCTTTGCGTTTATCGATCCGATCCCAAAAAGCTATCCCGGATTTATCATTACTGGTGATAAAGTAAAACTTTTCAAGCATTGTCCAGCATGTAATCGTGAAGGACCGGTTCTAGATATTGAAGTTACTCGACTACCTGGTGTTGAAGGAAGAGGGTGTGCTGCAGTTATGGCTGAACTCATGGAGCAGGAGGAAACCGAATGATAAGGTTTCCTTCGGATGAGTGGATAGAGAAATTCAAAGAGGAACTCAATAAGAACAAGGCCTATGAAGAAGTAGCTAAAAACTGGGAAGGTGATTTTCTCTTTGTCATTACACCAGATAATGGGCTTAAAGAAGAAATGACATTTTATGTAGATCTCTGGCATGGAAAATGTAGAGACGCTTTTTTATTAAAAGGAAAAAAGAATGCAGCCTTTATTTTCAAAGGACCTTATTCGAACTGGAAAAAGGTGATTAAAAAAGAGCTTGACCCTATTAGAGGTCTTATAAGAGGTTTATTTACTCTTGATGGAGATTCAAAGGTTATTATTAATGAAATAAAAGCGGCACAAGAACTAGTTAACACAGCAAGTCAAATCCCTGTGGATTTTATTAGTTAGAGGTATAAGACGTGAGTAGGACAATCGAATGTTATTTTTGGAATCCATCGCTTGATTTCGATGATGGCCTAAATTTTACATTTGAAAACATTGGTAATGATATTGAACTCAAAATGCCAGTTTTTACAGAAAAGTCACTTGACAAAATAATTAACTCAATTAAAAAAGCAAGAAAGGAGTATCTTTTAAAAGCTGGAATTCCACATGTCCTTGATTGTATTGGAAAGGTGACAAATTTATGGAAAAATCCCAATTATCATGGACGAAAGATTGCCAGAGATGTTCTTCCCACTATTACAGGTTTTTCTGTTGAGATGCTTGAGTCTTGGGGTTTTGATAGATTTATGAGCATATTAAATAAAGAAAATCTACCACTTTTTGGAAAACTTCAATCTAAAAATTATACAAAATTTACTGAACTTGGAGATGGACTTATTAGGGCTTACGGCACTAAAAATATCACCCATTCGAATTACTCGCCAGAAGTAATCGGCCATATTTGTGCAGGAAATATCCTTGGCATTGCTGCTTTTGAAATGGTTCTTGACAAATTAATTGATGCTGCTACTTGGATTAAAGTTCCTTCTGAAGAGCCAGTTTTTGGAGCACTATATGCTAAATCAATTGAGGAAGTCGATCCAAACCTTGCTTACACAATTGCAGTTCTTCCGTTTGAAAGTGGAAATACAAAAATTAAAGAATTTCTCTTTTCAAAATCAGATATTATTCGAGCAACAGGCGGAGAACTTGCCAGGCAAAATATCGAAAAACTCGCTATTAAACATAATGTTCCTGTTGCTGGTCACTGGCATAAGTTTAGCTTTATTACAATTGCAAGAGAATATATGGATGATAGAGCTCGTGATATTGCAGAACTCGTCTCTCTTGATGTTAGTGCCTGGGATCAACAGGGATGCTTTTCACCTCAGGAAATTTTTGTTGAGTGTGGCGGTGATACTACACCCGTTGAATTTGCACAGTTACTTGCTGAAGAAATGGAAGTAACATCAAGGGCTCTGCCAAAGGGCATAAGGTCAGGTAAAATGCATGTTTTAGATGGCTATCATCAATACCTAAAAAAGGAAATGATGGGTGAACCTGTTAAAATATTTTCATCACCTACCCACCAATGGCTAGTAATTTATGATGAGAACAATAAAAACATGGAACCCTCTCCATTGTTTAGAGTTATAAGAGTTAAACCGATTGATGATATAATGCAAATCCCAAAAATTGTAAAACCACTTGGGATTTTTTTACAGACAGTTGGAGTTGCAATACCTCAGGGCAGATTACTTGCTTTCGCTGAATCAATTGGAGAAGTAGGCGTAACCAACATCAGGGCTATTAGTAGTATGACTCTTCAAAAACCTTGGGAACCATGGGATGGAAGATTTCCCCTTCATGAACTCTTTGAGCATGACAACATTAGATGGGTTAGTATTAGTACAAAGGATATTGAAAAAGAGCTCAAAGAATCTTTAGAACTAAAACGAAAAATTATAAATCAGAGATTGGAAATAGATAAATCATTAAAGAAAGATACACCAAAAAAAGAATTTTAGTTATATTATAATTAGCCTTTTTCTTAATCATCAAAAATAAATAATTCATCTATTGTCGCATTTAGTGCCTTTGCGATACTATGAGCCAAACTCAATGATGGATTGTATTTCCCTTTTTCAATAAATAAAATTGTTTCTCTTCTAGCTCCCACCTTTCTTGCAAGATCTTCTTGAGTTAGATCATATCGTGCTCTGTATTCCTTAATCCTGGTTTTCATTTTAGTTTCCTTTCCTGGAAAAGTAAATAAATGATATCATAAACACAATTCCAGATACTAAAACTACAGCTGCAACAACTAGTCCACCTCTTAATTCTTGATCAAAGAGTATATTATATCCAAGATTGCTTCCTATAGCACTCCAAATTGCAGCAATAAACCCATAATATCCTGCCTTATATCCTGCTAATTTTAATCTTTCGTCTTGTGCGGGCAGCCCTGCTTTTAAATTTTTTAATCTATCCCATATAAAATAAATAGATGTTGTTACCAATATAACTATTATTAAAATTGATACTATATCAAAAAGCTCAATTGTTTCTTTTGCTATAAAATAGAATGCGAATGTAAATATCACCAGTACTGCAATTCCTGCTCCTACTACAATAGTCATTTTTTCTTTCATTTTATTATCTCCTTTAGTTGTTTATTTTTAACATTTTATTATTTATTTCTAACATAATGTTATATATATCTAACATTATATTTAAAACTTTCGTTTACCTTTCTTGAAAGAATTAAAAATATTTTGTTAAATAAGTTTAAAATGAACAAAAATTATCTGATTTAAACTAGAATCAATCAAAAAAAGTAATCAATAATTAAATAGTGTGGCTCGAAAAGTAAAATACAAAAATTTAATATTGACAAATAATTGTACCTTCACTATTTCTTATGATATAATTTTCATTATCTTCATCAAAATCAACGGTATAATAACTACCATCTATATTGAAAATTACACCTGTTTCAGCATCAAATGAAACATTATTAAAAAGCCTGTTTACCACAAAATAGTCTCTCCAATCCCTAACAATACCCGCACAGGTTCTATATTCACGTCTTTTATATTGTGTATGGTTTGTTTCAGATAATCTCCAATTCCATAAAATCAAAAGAAATTCCAATTCTTCGTTGGTAAGCACCTTACAGATTTTATCCAGCCAATATCTTAGCTTACTACCTTTTGCATTCCTATGAGTAAGTTCTTTTGATTCTGGATCTTCAACAAAATTAAGCCATTTGATCTTTAACTCTTGTTTTTTCTTAAGCCGAATTCGATCCAATTCCTTTTTTCGTTCTTTACTGCATATCCTGCATCTCTTAGCATTATGATGTAAATTAGAAATATCTTTTCCACAATCAATGCATATTTTTATTACTGTTTTCACTTTTAGTTCTGTCATTATATTCATCTTGTTGCAATTTATATTTTTATATCTATAATACTATTAATAAAACTTATTATTTTGTTTTTTTTAAACTAGATGAGCATACAAAAGCCTAAAATTGGATTTTATTATATATAAAAAAACGTCAATTATTACTAATTAGAAAAAGGATTTATCAATATCTTAAATTTGTTATTTCTTCTAATATTCAACAGTTAATCTAAAAAAAATGATTTTTTTATAATCAAATAATTTATAATAAATATTATATCTTTATAATATATATAATATAAAATTAAAAGTAAGTAGAGTTATATAACTTAGTAAAAAGATTTAAAAAACAATTAGAGTTGCCGGAACAGCAAAGGGGAGTCAATTATAATTTATAGGTTGAAAAAATGTTGGCGAAAATCGGAGAATTCATTGAAAAAAGACCTAAGCTTGTTATTGGAATTATTTTGCTAATAACAATAGGATTTGGTTTTTTACTTCCTTCTCTTGAAATGCAAACCTCTATGGAACACTTCATGCCTGATGATGAAATTATTGTAGCACAAAATCGAATTTATGATCTTTTTGGTGGAGACGTTGAATTAATAATGATACATATTGAAAAGCAAAGGGCAAATAGCGTTGTAACACCCGATGCATTAAGAGAACAATTTTTACTGGGAAAAGAATTAAAAAAATTTGATGAAACGGTTGATTTCATAGGGATTGCAGGTTTCATTGACTATGTTTGTAATATAGAATTTGGCAAAAATCTTGATAATTGTTCCAATGAAGAAATTCAAGCAGCTTTTAATGATTTAATGACTGAACCTGAAAAATCAACAGTCAAACTGTTGAATAAAGATGACTCTAATGATAAAACTGATTTTATTAAATATCCAGTATTTTCAAAAGGAAAAAGTGTTGATAGCATTGATATAAAAAATTTTTTCATAGAAGAAAAAGATGATCAAATAATATTTTCAATTGAAGTATATGATCTTTCCCATTTTAAAAAATCAACTCTTCCCCCGGATATGAAATTAAATGTTATGGAATGGTATATTGAATTTAAAAATTTAATAGTAATAGATGAAAGACTTGATATCAATTATCAAATTGCTGCACATATTGAACCAACAAATCCACTGTGGGAGATTGGAAAAGGTCCAATAAAAAATTTAGGAGTAATTATATCTAATATATTGAATCGTGAATTGTTTAGATCTTATAAAAAGGATGCATATCTATGGATAAAAGCACCTGAATCTGATCAATATTTTTCTATTAAACTTAGGTCAGGTATTGTTAATTTTAATGTCTCAAGTAACCGTATAGAAATATTTGCAGATAAAAGCGAACTAGGACAATATGGTATTGCACCTTCGGCATTTGGTTTTATAATGCCTGCAAAACTTGGTAATTTTAAGAGCGGTTTTAGATACTTTAAAACCCCTATATTAAATCGGCCTTGGAGAAGGATTACTATCAATTTAGATTTTTTACAAAAGTCAATCGATCTAATTCAAAAAAGTCCTATAATAGGTGGAATATCCGGTAGATTACTTGATAGATTTGGTGGTATTTCCTGGGATGATTTTAATAACATTTTTGATATGATGGATGAAGCAGGATTTTCAAAAGAATCAATATCATCAAAAGATATTCAGGCCATGTGGGAAGTACCTGATATCGCACCAGATATTGGTTATTCTGATATTTCTTATTTCATCAAACCTTTTTCTATGGAACAAATGAGAAAAAATATTTTTACGTTTTTATCAGGTGATTTAAAAGATATAAAAAGCGCAGGAAAAACTATGGTGTTAGTCCAAGTTGACGGAACAATTGGAAATAATGAACTCACAAAAGTCAGTAACGATATAGTTCAGAAAATGAAAGAAGTTGATTCAGAAAGAAATTCTGTTTCTATGAGAGCAACAGGTTATTCAGTTATCGAGTATGAAATAAATGAAGTAACAATGGAATCAAACTCTGTTGTTATACCACTTATTTTTATTATGATTAGTTTAATTTTATTTATTAGTTTTAGAAGAACATCTTATGTTTTTATACCACTTTTGGGGCTTAGCATTGCAATTGTCTGGCTTTTTGGCACAATGGTTCTTCTAGGTATGGAATTTATGATTATTGAGGTTGCTTTAATTCCAATGCTAATGGGACTTGGTGTTGATTATTCTGTTCATACCTTTCATAATTATCGCAGAGAAATTGCGGCAGGTAAAAGTCCAGGTCCTGCAATTGTTGCTTCAATCCGTGATATTGGAATTGCAATGTTTCTTGCTACAATTACTACATTTATCGCATTTTTATCTTTTTTAACAGTAAGTATGATTCCATTACGAGACTTTGGTGTTCTTTGTGCAATTGGAATTGCATATGTTTTTTTAATAACAATAACCTTTCAAGTTGCACTTCGTTATTTACTTGATAAAAGGAAAAAGTCAAAAGAAAAAATTAAGCCTAAAAGGGATCCAAATGGAAAAATAATGGGTAAAACAGCAAGAATTGTTTGCAAACATCCACTACTGATTTTGGTTATAACACTTGGAATTACAGTGTTTATGATTATAGGACTTTTTAGTATTCAAACCGGCTTCAGAATGGAGGATTTTCTTCCTGAACAAAATCCTTCTGTGATTGTTATGAATGATATATCAAATGATTTTCCGTTTTCAAGTCAAGATATGGAATATGTTCTTATCGAAGGCAACGTTGCAACAGTTAGTGCTTTAAATGGTATTTCAAAAACAATTGATAATCTTGTGGATGACGAGTTTGTTTTAATGACAAGGGAGGGTAATCCTAAGACAAAATCTATTTTGTCTATTATAAAAAACGCTGCCACTATTAATAGCTCCATTTCAAGTAAATTTAATTTTGGGAATAATGGATATCCAAAAACTGATTCAGATGTAAAAGCATTATTTGATTATCTTTATGAAAGTGAAATATTAAGCATGGAGACCATAGATGTCTTGCATAAAAACGGTGACAATTATGATGCAACACTAATTGGAGTTTATACAGATTTTATTGGTGCAGATAAAGATATTAATACTGCTATGGAGGAGCTTTATACAGATCTTAATAATGATATAGATAGTGGTTTTGGAGGTGCTTCTGCTATTATTACTGGTGAAAATTCTATTATGTATGTAATTATGAACTCAATGACAGAAAGTCAACTTTTATCAACTGGCATCTGCATTATTCTTGCAGCAATAGTGTTGATCATTGCATATAGAAAACCTCTCTTGGGGATGATTACGTTAATCCCTGTTTCTTTTTCTACAATTTGGATTATTGGAACCATGTACTTCCTTGGTTATTCATTAAATATTATGACTATTATGATTACGTCTCTTACAATTGGCCTAGGGATTACATATTCAATACATGCTGTTGAGCGTTTCAGGTTAATAGCTGATAGAACTGGTAATGTTATAGAAGCTGTATCTGAAACAATAGGACACACTGGAGGTGCATTAATGATTGCAGCAATTACAACTATAGCAGGATTTGGAATGCTTATTTTAACACCTGTTCCCATAGAACAACAGTTTGGAATAATTACTGCTCTTACCATTTTTTATGCATTTTTAACATCTATTTTTATTCTTCCGCCGGTTCTTATGTATTGGGGTAAATGGAAGAAAAAAACAAAGGGCTATATTATTTCACCAGGAAAACCGGATAATTAATTTTTTATCTTTAAAAATTCAGTTTGTAATATAACATTATGCTCTTTATTTAAAAATATATTCTAATTTTTCTTTATCCATTTAATATAATCAATAACCTTCTCATGCTTTTTTAGCCCGTCTTTTGTCATAGTTTTTAACTGAACATTTGTAAACATTTTATGCAGTTGCCTGTGGCACCTTTTACATAGCAGAATAACATCAACATCTTTCCATTTAGCTCTGTACTTTTGTTTAGGAACAAAATGATGTTTTGTTGGAGGACCAACTGGAAATCTACCATTGTATGAGTTAAATCTTCGACTGCAGAGCCAACAATTATCACTATTTTCACTGTTTTTTTCCATATTTTTAATCACATTTTTTAAAAGTTTAAGTTAAAAATAGCTTAATATATTTTTTAATTAGGAAAAATTAAATTATTGTATGGTTTTTACCTTACGTTATAGAACTTTTTAAATAATAACTTGGAATAAACCATACAGGTAAAAAAATGAAAAAAATGAATTTAATTGTTGTAATATTTTTATGTGCAGTATTATTAATAGCTGCATTTGTTGGTATATATTTTTATAAACCAGATACAAAAACAAAAGAAATGGGAGAAAAACCTGTTGCAATAGAGACACTTGCAACAAAACAAAGTATCACAACACTTGCTGAATCAATAAATGATTTTTCTTTTAATTTTTATGATAAATTAATCGAAGATAATAGTGAAAATATATTTTTCTCTCCATATAGTATATTTGTTGCTCTTGCAATGACTTATGAAGGTGGTCGAGGGGAGACAGCAGATGAAATGTTTGATATTCTAAATTTCCAACAGAACGATGAAGTAAGCCTTTGTTCTTTTGGAAAAATATATAATTTACTTAATCAGGTAAAAGAATACACTTTAAGCACAGCTAATGCTCTTTGGAAAAAGGAAGATTTTCCCTTTTTAAAAGAGTATTTGAATTTTATAGAAAACTATTATATGGGGAAATCAACAGAAGTTGATTTTTCAGATGTTGAGGGTGCAGCAAAAATTATAAACGACTGGGTTGAAGCAAATACCAATGGTAAAATAAAAGATTTAATTAAAAGTAGTGATATAGATCCCTTCTATACAACCTTAATTCTTACAAATGCAATCTATTTTAAGGGATTATGGGAAACAAAATTTGATTCTGATAATACCCAAGATAAAGATTTTGAAGCTACTCCTGAAAACAGTATTACAGTTTCTATGATGAATATACCTGAAGGAGCCTTTAATTATACTGAAACTGATGATTTACAAATATTAGAGCTACCTTATAATGGGGATGATGTTTCAATGTTAATAGTCCTTCCAAAAGAAAATAATATATCAATTGCAGAACAAGCAATAAATCCCGAGACTGTAACAGAATGGAGGAATTCTTTTGTTGTGTCTGATTTGGATGTATCTATTCCTAAATTTAAATTGGAAACAGAGTATGATTTAAAGGATTATTTAAAAAAAATGGGTATGATTATATCTTTTACAACTGATGCTGATTTTTCTGGAATGACAGGTAATAAGGATCTATACATAGGAAAGGTTACACATAAAGCATTTGTTGAAGTAAATGAAGAAGGAACAGAAGCAGCAGCTGCAACCTCAGTTCACATGGTTCTTACTGCAATTCCAGAAGTTATTTCATTTAACGCTGATCATCCGTTTATTTTTTTAATTCAACATAAAGAAACAGGAACTATCTTATTTATGGGTCGAATTGTTGATCCCACAAAATAATTCTTATCTATTTTTCATTTTAAATTTTTAAAAGATTTCAAAAGTTGTTTTTTTATTAATGTCTATTACAATTCTTTAACAATATCTTGTTTTATTAAAAATAATAAGCAGTTAAAAAATGTTAAATTATTAAGCAAAAACAGAAGGAGAATAAGCAGGGGTCTAGTGTTAGAGGAAGGTAGAAATAAAAAAAAATTTATTTCCTAGACCCCCATTATTTAAAACGGGTAACTAGTTCTAATTGATAAACTTATCGTATGCATTTTTTGCTATTTTTTTTGCATTATAAAGAATGCCGATCCATACCACTTATTGTATTTTTTATAGAGGTCAATTTCCTCTTGTTCTTTGTTAAGTATTTCAAGAGCTTTAGAATTGTTTTTGTATTTTTTCTTAAGAAGGTCTATACGATTTTGTAATGGATGGTAGTAACCCACCCACCATGCATCCTCAGGTAATGGAAAATGACCAAATATGTTATAACCACATCTTGGAATTATTTCTAAACAATTGTCAATTGTTTTAATACCCGGATAATTGCCTTTCCAGTAGTCTTTTATTTCCTTTGGGGGATTATCTTTTAGCCATACCATTTCATGAACTGCTAAAAATCCTTTTGGTTTGAGTAGCCTTCTCCAATCCTTTAAACCTTTTTCAAAGCCGATAATATAGATGGAACCTTCTGACCAAATAATGTCAAATTTTTCAGATGGAAAATCCATATTTGACATAGAACAATTTAATGTCTTAATCTTTTGAGATAGATTTGCTTCTTTTGCCTTTCTATCTAATTCGTCAAGATATGGTTGATGAATATCCATTCCAATTACATTTCCATAGCTTAATTTTGCAATAAGAGCTGTTGGTGTGCCTGGCCCACAGCCAATATCTAAAATTGTAGGATTTTTTATTGGAGGAATCATTTGAAAAGCTTTTTTGGTATATCTGTCCCGGCCAGGTCCCTCTCTTAAAAGGTTATGATGAATTTCAAAAAAGATATCTTCATCCATAATTAACTATTTCTGTATCTGTATTTAGATTAAAAATGAATCGTAAATTTATAAATTTTTTACCTTTTTAAAACAGTTTGATTTATTTAATATATTTCAAATATGCTAGAAGAAAGAATTTTTAAATATCTTTTATAGATTGGATTATTAAAGATGTGCCATAAAAATCCAAGAATTGTATTTTTGAAAAATATTTTATTTCCAGGAATACTAACTTCAAGTGTTGTCCAACCACTTTCAGTACCATGAATGTCTATTGCTTTAACCCGAATTAAATAAGTTTTGATTTTATTCCAAGTGTGGTTTACAGAAATTTTTTCCCCTGAAGGATAAAAATTTGTATATTCTAAATCTCCTTCACCCCAATCAATACAATAGGAAATATCATCTCCATCTGGATCAGATGATTGAATTTTATATGTTATTTCTGATCTAACCTTTCCACGTATAGGACCATCAATTGTAGGGTTACCAGGTATATCTGTATTTAAACCAAAGGTTTTAAAACCAATATCTTGGTCTGGAAAACCAGAAATAGAGAGAACCTTCCAATTACCATCCTGTATCCAAGCATTTCCATCCGGATAAGGATCATATATACCGAAGTACCACCAGTATGTATCTATTTGATTTTCTGTATCTTCAGATTCGCAAACAATATAGTAGGTTTGATATAAATTTACCTTTATATCTTGAAAATCAATATTCTTCCAAGACATATCTTCTGCAATCTCGTTACTAGAAAAATAAATTGATATTAAATTCTCACCATCTAAATCGTCTCTAATGGAAATTGTTATTCCTCCGGGATTATTTCTTCTAACAATCATCAGTTCAACACGGGTTAGAACAGAATAAGTTGGAATAAAGGATTGTGCCATAGGTCTACCTTCTGCAATTTCATCTGCCCAACCACAACAATAGCTTTGCTTTTGATCTAAAAAATCAGAATTGTCATCAATTTCAATTGTTTGAATATCCCAGTCATTTTGTTTTAATGAAGCATATTTTAAAGCCTTGCCTCCCCAATTATAAAAACTAATGGAAGGATTGTTATTTGAATCTAAGCATAAAGAGTTAAAACAACCGGTACTTCCCTCAGATTCTATAGTATCAAAAACCCAGTCAGAACCACTGTTAAAAGTATATTTAAGAGAACCTTCATAATAATCATAATAGCTTATATGAGGAAGGTTTTCTGTATCTAACTTTAGAGAGATCCATTTTCTAATATCTCCTTCGCTGTCAACTGTTTCAACGTTCCAATTATCATTTGTTTTTACTGCATATTTTAAATCAAACTTAAGATCATTATTATGACCAAAATAACCAAAACCTATGTGGGGATTATCATTATCATCTAAAACAATTGATGAGTATTGGCCAACGTCTCCATAACTATCAACAACTTCTATTCCCCATGTACTATCATACTGATATGCATATTTTAAATCAAACTTACCACTATCACAATAACTAATATGAACATAGTCTTTGCTATCAATAGCAATAGAGGTGTAATCTCCAAAATATTCAGACATACAGATTATTCCTGTATCGTCAATAATTTTTTTATTCCAAGAATTTCCATCCCAATGAGCATATTTTAATGCTCTTTTTGTATAATCACAATAACTAATATGGGGAAGACCAGAGCTATCAAGAGCAATTGATGTATATAGACCAACTTTTCCGTCTCCATCTACTTTCTTTATAGACCAACTACTACCCGTCCAATATGCGTATTTTAAATCACCATTTGTATAATCATAATAACTAATATGAGGATGCCCTTCCTTATTTAATGTAATTGATGAATAACGGCCAACATTTCCCCATATATCTACAGATTGAATATTCCACTCGCTTCCAGTCCAATATGCGTATTTTAAATCACCATTTGTATAATCATAATAACTAATATGAGGAAAATTATTATTATCTAAAACAAGAGATGTATACCAGCCTATATCATCAATTACATCCTCTGAAAAAAAATCACAACTGCTGGTGGGAAAATTTTTAATAACCTTTCTATCTAAATACAAAGGCTCTGCATGAACAATTGAAAAAATCATGGTAATAAAGAGAATACTAATGAATATACATGCAATTTTTTTTATCAGTAATAACCCCCCCATCAAATATTAATATAAAAGATTTATAAAAATCTTTTCGATAAATTTAAAAAACAAATTATATTTATTTAACTACTGCCTAAAAAATCTTTTAAAATGGTATCTTTTAATTCAATGGCAAAATCAATATGTTTTATTTTTATTTTGCTTCTCTCAAGTAAGGCAAGTGCATAAGCTATTCGAAGTATAGAAAATTCAAGACTTCTATATGATACACCTTCAATAGTTTCATCTGCATTTAAAATATACTCTTTAATTGAATTTTTAATTTCAGGTTCATCAGCTGAATCGATACTAGTTTTTGCATCTTGTGCCCATCTCAAATATGCATTAACAACCTGAGAGTAATCCTTAGCATTTTTGCCCATAAAACTATCAATTATATTTATAACATAATCTGCCCTTTGAATCTTTGAGATTTTTGCTACATTAAAGGTAAAATCAAACCGATCGACAAGGGGACGTTGAATTTTTGATAAATTATTGCAAGTTGCAATGACTCTGACTTCAGCTTTAAAGGATTGCCTATTTTTACCTTTTGTTATAACATATTCACCTTTTTCCATTGCTTGTAGAAGACCATTCTGGTCTTCGACAGACATTTTATCAAGTTCATCCACTAGTAGTATTGAACCATTACTCTTGGCAAGAAGGCCAGGATGTATACTTTTTCCACGGGCATCACCGACTAGCCCTGTTTTTGATGTAAGTTCAGAATTAATAAATATGCCATTCATTTTTTGTTGCCACCAACTTAAAAACTCGGTTTTACCTGTTCCCGGTCCCCCGCAAAGAAGTATATGAAGTCTCATGCGCATATTTGGCCGATCCCTTGTAACGCCCATGAGAAGGGCGCATTTTCTAATGGTATCCCATTGAGTGCCAACTAGATAAGGGCATATATGCTTAGATAAAAATTCTAAGGGATTTTCTTTTGCAATAATTTTAAAATATTCTTCAACAGTCATATGCCTACTCTATAAGTGTTAAATTAATTTAAGTATATTTCTTTTATTCATAAAAATGTATAGTAAAAAAGTAACTGAGATATACAATAGTTATTAAGCAGTAAATACCTTATTTGGGTTTTTTTTCTGGATTTTTAAAAAAAAGATACTTTCAAATAATAAATACAATCCTATTATTAATATTCATATATTGTTATTTGTAAAAATAAATTTGGTGATAGTTTTGAAGAGTAAAGAGGAAATAAGAAAAGAAATCTGGGATTTACTAGAAAAAACAAATGTTGCAGCGTTTCCTAGACCTGTTTATGGAAGAATACCAAATTTTATTGGGGCAAGTATTGCTGCCGAAAAACTCGATGAGCTTAGTGTTTGGAGAAAGGCAAGAATAATCAAATCTAATCCAGATTCTCCTCAAAAATGGGTAAGAGAAAGAGCATTACGGAAAAATAAAACTTTGTATATGGCTGTTCCTAGACTGCGGGAAGAAAAATGTTTTTTAAAAATTGATCCTAAAAAAATAGCTAACATAAATCAGGCATCCACCATTAAAGGTGCTTTTAAATATGGTACACCTGTCTATCCAGATGAAATAGAAAAAGTGGATGTAATAATTATTGGATCTGTTGCAGTTAATAAAAAAGGTGCAAAAATCGGTAAAGGTGGAGGTTTTTCTGATCTTGAATATGCATTTGGAAGAGAGTTTGGATTTGTTGATGAAAAAACTCCAACTATAACAACAGTTCATCCCATTCAAATCGTTGATTATGAGTGTCCAATGCAAGAGCATGACGTTTCTTTAGATTATATTCTCACTCGTGATAATATAATATTTACAAATACAAATTATGTAAAACCAAAAGGAATTGATTGGAGCATTATTGGTGATAAAATTAATAAAATACCGCTTCTTCAAAAAATAAAAAAGAGTAAAGATTTGATAGATATTTAATAAATTGATAAAATTCAATATACTAATTAATGAAAAATCAAAAATTTTGCTTTAATCGTAATTTTTCACCGAAAATATTATATAGTAAAAATACTTAACAATTGTTAACTTTAGGGCTTTGATTGTGAGATTTTTTTTATAAAATCTGTGTCACCTCCCTCTCATATTGACCAATCAAACCCTACTTTTTTCTTCTTTTAATATTGATTATAATTAATTTTGAAAACTTAATTTAATAATATTTTAAATAGAATGTTAAATGAAGTTAACAGTCGTTAATTTTATATATTCGAAAGAATATTACATCAAGCATGTTAAAAACCCCATGTGAATACATGCAATGGCATGGCTTACCAATTATTAGAAAAGAACTTGTAAAAAGTTTAATGAAGAATTATAGATTGAATCAAAAAGAAACTGCGGAAATATTAGGTCTCACCCCTGCAGCCATTAGTCAATATTTAGCAAAAAAACGTGGAAAAATAAATATTGTAAATAGAGATATTATTACTGAAATTAATGTTTCTGCTGAAAAAATAATAAACCAAGGACCATCTATTGTCACAAGTGAAATATGTAGAATTTGTAATATATTGAAAAAATATGGTTTGCTTTCATTTTGTATAATTAAATAAAAAATTGGTTCTCAATAATAAGAAAATTTATATCCTTTTTTGATAATTATATAATAGAATATATAAATGTCAGATTTGTGGGATAAATGAACTGATAGACCAGGATGAAATAGATACTGGTATGTGTAATGATTGTATGGCTAATCTTATGAATAATGGTGTATATTGTGATTAATCAATTATTATCAAATGTTGTACATAATAATTTTTTTCATAGGTAATTTTTTTGATATTCTTCTATAAAAATTTATATATTATTAATTAGATATGTATATTAAAAACGAGGGAGGATTATGCAGAAAATCCTGTCAAGTAAAATAATCGTTTTAGGAATAATAATATTATTTATTGGATCATGCGTTGTACCATCAACTGGCAGAGAGGTAAAAAATAGTATAAAGTCAGCTTCACGTGATTCTTTTTCAGAAGATAGGGAAACTGAATATTGGGCTTTAATATTTTCAGTTGGTGTCTATAAAAATAATCCAAAGGAAAATCGACCATCTATGGTTATTAGTGCTAATAACCTTTACGAAGTCCTTATGGATTCACCTAATTGGAAAAAAGATCACATCCATAAAGTTACTGCAGAGGCGGCTACAGGTCGTAGACTGATAAAAGAACTTGTTTGGTTAATTCGAAGTTCAGATAAAGATGATTTGGTGTTTGTATATTTAGCGACACATGGAACATCATTGAAGCATAAAGGGCAGCCCTTTGATATACCACCAAAAGATGAATCTGATGGGGCTGATGAATCCTTGGTTATGTATCATGGTTTTGATAAATGGTATGGTTTTATTTGGGATGACCTTTTAAATTTCTATCTTAGTAGGATACGGGCAAAGGGAGTTTGTCTCGTTGTGGAGAGCTGTCATAGTGGTGGTTTCAATGACGAACCATTTTTTTATAAATCAACATTAAAGAATGATAAAACAGAATCATTTGTCAAGGGTTTAGCTTATGAATTATCAGCAAAAAATCGAGTGGTCTTAATGTCATGTGAGGAAGATGAGACATGCTATGGTTCATACTTTTCAAAATTTTTGATAGATGGATTTTGGGGATGGGCTGATTTTAAGGGAAATAGAGATGGTATCAATTCTGCGGAAGAAGCTTTCTATTATGCCAAGTATATGGTTAATAAAAATCATGATTTTAATCCTACAATTCTTGATCTTTACCCCGGGGAATTTCCAATGACACCTTTTAAAAATTGAGATTATTTATTGGAGATAATAAATATGAAAAAGAAAATAATATGTATTTCGATTTGCTTAATATTAATTATTACTGTAATTCCTGTATCTAGTACAATAGTAGAAAAATCATTACTACCAACTTTTATTGGTAATGTTTTGTATGTTGGCGGAGATGGCCCAGGTAATTATAGTAGGATACAGGATGCAATAGATGATGCAATGGATGGAGATACTGTTTTTGTTTATGATGATAATTCACCTTATTATGAAAATGTGATTGTAAATAAATCAATAAGCTTGATTGGTGAAGGTAAAGAAACAACAATTATTGATGGTAATAATTGGAGATATGTTGTTTATATTTCAGCTGATTGGGTAAATATAAGTGGATTTACAATACGAAATAGTGGAAGTGACATTTATGATGTAGGAATTGGTATAAACTCAAATTTTACCACGATCACAGATAACACCATCTCATTTAACGCTTATGGTTTATATCTTGAAACCGCATTCGGCAACGCTATAACCTACAATAATATCAGATCCAATCTCAAACCAGGTATATATCTTAGTCACTCCAGCGCCAACACTACTATCATGGGTAATAATATTTACCGCTGTAGCCAAGGAATATATATCCTTTATGGAAACGGCAATAACGCCATCTTTAATAACATAATCAGTTCAAACAAGGGTTCGGGCATTTACATTAGTAGATCAGAAAATAACATCATAACAAATAACCTCATCACTAACAATACTGACGGAATTTTGCTCTATTTTTGCACCAACAATATTATTTCAGATAATTCTTTTTTCAATGACGGTCTTAATATTTATGGAGCATATCAAAACACTATTTCCAATAATAAGGTTAATAGCAAACCCATCGTCTTTTTAAAAAATGAATCAGATAAAATTTTATCTGATTCAGGCCAAATAATACTGTTAAACTGTGACAATATCACTATCAAGAACCAAAAACTTTCAAATATTGGTATTGGTATCGATTTAGAGCATACTCATAATTGTCTTATCTTGGATAACACAATCACCTCAAACACCAGGGAGGGCATACGACTCGATTCTTCCAACAACAATAACATTACAGGTAACACAATCACCTTGAACGCTTATGAGGGCATAGCGTTAATATATTCAAGCAATAATATCATCAACGACAATGCTATCTTGAACAACGGATTCAGGGTCTGGGGAATGGATGGAATTTTTCTCTACCAGGATTCTAACAGCAACACCATTTCAGGTAACATAATTTCGAGCAACAAGGATTGTGGCTTAAGACTCGAAACTTGCAGCAACAACAAAATTACAGGCAACACTATTTCAAATAATGGGTATGAAGGCATAAAGCTCAGATCTTCCAATAGCAACAATATCACAGATAACAAAATCACCTCGAACAAAGATTTTGGCATATATATCGATTACCCGAGCGAGTACAACATCATCTATCACAACAACTTCATAAACATCTGGAATGCCTTTGATAGTGGTACAAATATTTGGGATGACGGAGAGTATGGAAATTATTGGAGTGATTATAAAGAAAATTACCCTGATGCTAAGAGGAAATTGGCAAAGGGTATTTGGGACACTCCTTATGAAATAGGAGGTGGTAACAACAATGATACGTGTCCTTTGATAAGGCAATGGTCAAAACCCTTATCAAAAACCACAGTGAAAAATGTGAATAACCTAGAAATATATAATAAAAAAGTAAAAATTAAAAAGTTCTTTGATGTTGACGTTAATTCAGGATTGTTAAAAGTCAATATACTATGGTCTAAAAAATCTATCAACAATCATTTACTGGCTTTTTTTGATCGTTTCACCAATTTGTTCCCAATTCTAAAAATGCTATTGCAATTATTAGAATAACAAAATAGTGTAAATTTACTTTATCTTTTATTTATTAATGTCGAAATGAAATTAGAATAATCTATGGAAGATTTTGACTCAAATTTACTATTAAAAAAATTAGGTTTTCTCCTGTAAAAAACGTTAAAAAAAGCAGGGACGAGATTTGAATTCGGTTTTACTAGTAAAAAATACAATTATTCATTGG
>JABAOF010014300.1_pt2 | contig 25912 bp, 22 predicted proteins | sample 7062171 | NCBI WGS metagenome assembly JABAOF01 (sample SAMN14538628, study PRJNA623070) | marine sediment metagenome | biome: marine biome [ENVO:00000428]; feature: marine pelagic biome [ENVO:01000023]; material: deep marine sediment [ENVO:00002113] | place: India: Gulf of Khambhat ...
CGACGGAGAGTTCATCTACTACAACTCATTCTGCAGCGGGACAATGGAAATCTGGCGGATGCGCTCGGATGGCAGTGAGGCCGAGCAGCTCACCAGCGACGTTCACTCTAACTGGTTTCCGCACCCGTCGCCCGATGGGCGCTGGGTGGTGTTCCTCACCTATCTGGAAGATCAAGGTGAGGCGCATCCGTTCGGCAGGCAGGTGAAACTCCGTCTCTTGGACGTGCGCGATGACTCGGTGCGGGATCTGACCTCGCCCTTCTTCGGGGGTCAGGGCACCATCAATGTTCCTTCCTGGTCGCCTGACAGTCGCCACGTCGCCTTTGTGGCGTATGAGCGCCGGTAGAGAGAAACAGTATGGTCAGTGTCGCCTCGTGACGAGCCAGTGGCCTTCCGCTAGGCCGTTGGCAGAGCACCTGGCACGGAACATCACATCACAAAACGGAGGGTAAGCCAATTCGTAGAAGCTACTATGTCGTCGGCCTCATCTTTCTGACGTTCTTCGTCATCTCATTTCTCACCAACATCATTGGACCGCTAGTCCCTGAGATTATCGATGATTTCAACTTGAGCCTTACGCTCGTGGCCGTGCTGCCATTTGCGTTCTTCATCGCATATGGCGTCATGTCCATCCCGTCGGGACTGCTGATCGAGAAATTCCAGGAGAAGCCGGTCATGGTTGCCGGCTTTCTCGTGGCGTTTGTGGGCTCATTTGTGTTGGCCCTGTTTCCGAGCTACCTGACCGCCATTTGCTCCCTGTTTCTCATCGGCTCCGGCATGGCCATGCTGCAGGTGGCGATCAACCCGCTGTTGCGGGAGGCTGGCGGTGAAGGGCACTTCGCGTTCAATGCCACCGTGGCGCAATTGATCTTCGGCGCTGCTTCGTTTCTCAGTCCCCTCGTCTATTCCTATCTGGTGCTCAACCTCGAGCAACAGTCAGCCGACGCGAACCTGCTGATCACCACGTTATCGAAAGTCGTTCCCGAAGACCTCTCCTGGATATCGCTCTATTGGCTCTTTGCCGTGATTGCCATTCTCATGGTCGGCATCGTGTCCATCTCGAGAATCCCTAAGGTCGAGCGAACGGCGGAGGAGCAGGTCGGCGGCCTCGCTACGCACCTGGGTTTGCTGAGGAACCCGACGGTCATCCTGTTCTTCCTGGGAATCTTCGCCTATGTGGGACTGGAGCAGGGTGTCGCCAACTGGATATCCGAGTTTCTGAACACCTACCATGGCTACGATCCACAGACAGTCGGCGCGAGGGCAGTCTCCTGGTTCTGGGGGCTAATGACCATCGGCGGTATCGCCGGTATCGTGCTGCTGAAGCTGCTCGACAGCAAGATCGTGCTGGCGCTCTTCACCACTGCCGCGATCCTCAGCTTCACCTCGGCACTGTTCGGGCCCGGGTCCGTGGCTCGGATTGCGTTTCCCTTGGTCGGCTTCTTCTTCGCAGTCATGTGGCCGGTGATATTCTCCCTCGCGCTCAATTCTGTTGCGGAGCACCACGGCAGTTTCTCAGGGATACTGGTGACCGGCATCATCGGGGGCGCCATCGTGCCGCTCATTGTCGGTGGACTGGGAGATCTCTTCGGTTTGCGGAGCGGCATGCTCTTCCTCTACCTGACCATGGGCTACATCCTCAGTATTGGATTCTGGGCGAAGCCCCTGATCAAGAACGTCACCATCCAACTGCGGAAGAAGGAAGCGGCGTAGGCGGGGGCCAGGTACGGGTCGCTGCCGACTGGAGAGCTATGGCACGGAATATCCTTGGCGTTGATCTCGGAGCGACCAACGCGCGCGCCGGGTTGGTGCGTCATCAGCGGCTCGGCGAGGTGTCGTCAGTACGCATCGCTTCAGAGGGATCGGTGGAGGAAGTCCTCGACCAGCTCTGCGGGCTCATCGATCGGACGACGTCAGGTGATATCGACGGTGTTGGGATCGGTGTTCCCAGTGTGGTGGATATCTCCAAGGGCATCGTGTACGACGTACAGAACATCCCGTCGTGGCAAGAAGTGCACCTCAAATCCATCCTCGAAGAACGGTACGGGGTTCCGGTGCTGGTCAACAACGACGCGAACTGCTTTGCATTGGGCGAGAAGCACTTTGGGAAGGGTGTCGGACATCAGTCACTGATTGGGCTCATTCTGGGGACGGGGTTCGCTGGAGGAATCATCGTCGATGGCAAGCTGTATGCCGGGAGAAACTGTGGGGCCGGGGAGTTTGGCTTGATTCCCTATTTAGAGAGCATCTACGAGCACTATTGTTCCGGTCAGTTCTTTCCTCGCCGTGTGGGGCAAACGGGCGCCGAGGTGTTTCGGAGGGCAGCAGCAGGGGACCGGGAGGCGGTGGAGGTGTTCGCCGAGTTCGGTCATCATCTCGGTCAGGCCGTAAAGACGATTCTCTATGCCTACGATCCTGAGATGATTGTTCTGGGTGGATCCGTTCGTAAGGCCTTTCGGTTTTTCGAGAATGCGATGTGGGAGTCGATACGCTCCTTTGCCTACCCGAATTCCGTCAAGTCGCTGAAGATTGAAGTCTCAGAGCTCGAGCATGTCGCGATCTTGGGCGCGGCAGCGCTGCATTACGATGCGGAGCCCGCCGTCGGTTGACCCGGGGGCGCCGGACCCGCCATCGATCGAGACAGGGAAAGAGATCGAAGTCCCGATCGATCTCAGTGAGACCGAGCTGACTCACCGGAGGCCGATGACCGCTGAAGTGCGTCCCTTTCAACCTCGTGAGGACCACGGTAAGCCGAGTGACACCTAGCGCGCATGACGGGCACGCCAGAATAGGCATCGATCTTGGCGGCACCAAGATCGAGGTGATTGTGCTCGGCCAATCGGGCACCGAGCTGTTCAGAAGGCGTGCCGAGACACCCAGGGATTACCTCGGGACCCTCCAGGTGATTGAGAAGCTCGTCGAGATGGCGGACGAGCACACAGCTGTCCGTGGGTGCGTCGGAATCGGTATCCCTGGCTCTATCTCACCCATCACTGGCCTAGTGAAGAACGCCAACTCGACGTGGCTGATCGGACACACACTCCACAAAGACCTCGAGGACCTGCTGGGGCGTCCCGTTCGCCTGATGAACGACGCCAACTGTTTCGCACTGTCGGAGGCAATCGATGGCGCGGGCAAGGACGCGAGCATTGTCTTTGGCGTTATCCTCGGCACCGGTGTGGGAGGTGGGATCGTCGTCGACAAGAAGGTGCTCGATGGAGCGCAGAAGATCTGTGGCGAGTGGGGCCACAATCCCCTACCTCGCATGAGCGATCAGGAGCGACCGGGTCCTCCGTGCTACTGCGGCAGACACGGATGTATCGAGACCTTCTTGTCGGGTCCGGGGATGCGGCGCGATCACGAAACCGTTACCGGCGTCGCACTCTCCACCCATGAGATCGTGGCCAGGGCAAAGGACGGCGACAAACCAGCCCTGGCGACTCTCGACAGGTACGTCGAGCGATTGGGGCGAGCTCTCGCCACAGTGATAAACGTCATAGACCCGAACGTGGTGGTTCTGGGTGGCGGTATGTCGAGGATTCCTGACCTTGCCTACAGAACGCAGGAAGCGATTGAGCCACACATCTTCACGGACGAAGTGACCACGCGAGTACTCCAGAACGAGCACGGTGACTCAAGCGGTGTGCGGGGGGCAGCCTGGCTTTGGGGGGAGGACCGCTAGTTCCTGAGCGGAGCTGACGGGACGTCATCTACCATACTCGAGCGAGCCAAGCCTCGAAATCGTTGTGTTCCTCGAGAAAGGGGCTTCCAAGGATGTGGGTGGCGAGGCCGAGCATCATGGAGGAGTAATCGATTCCCTGGATTTCCTGCGCAACCCAGTAGGGATCCGACACACTGTAGCGCCACAGAACGTTCCCTTCCACACCATCGATCCAACGAACCGCTCCACTCAAGGCAGTATGGTGGGTCCTGAGGTCGCGCATTCCGTTGGTGTCCACCGGCAGAAATCCCGCGACGACGTGCGGTGATACGATGTGATCCGGGTTGTCGTTGATGGCGTCGGCGTGATACGGGGCCGATCGTGCGCTCCCTGCTCCCAGGCCCCACTCGTAATGCATTGCCTCCGTCGACTGTTGCCACCACGCACGGTCCGCACGTTGGGCGTTGCGCATGAAGGCACGGTACCGTTCGCTCGTCGTGAACGGATGACACAGGTAATACGCAAACTGAATTACGAAGCTCGAAAGGAAGGCGCCGGGCCGGTCGGTGAGCACGGTATGTCCCGCAAAACTGGAAGTCGGCAGACTGTCCGCGCTGGCATAGAACCGCTCCCAGAGATCCGTCGCCGGGGCCGTCCCGGTTTGATCCGCCAACTTGGCCAACCACGCAACCAGCATGTATTCGTTGAACGGCAGTGTGACGGATCCCGGTTTGCCCGACCCATCCTCCAACATCTCGAGATAGATCGCCCCAGTCTCGGGATTCGCTATGGCCTGTGCCCAGCCGATCGATTCCCAGAGCTGCAACACGAGCGAGTCGAGCTCCTCGTCTCCGGCAAGACAGGATGCCGCAAACAGCGCACCGCTCATGAGAATGGCGGTGTCGATGCTCGAATACTCACTATCCCCGGCTCTGCTACCCGTTTCCATGTCCACGAAATGGTAGTAGAAGCCTGTTGCGTTGCGAGCGTGCCCGATGCCCAGCATCGTGCGCACTGTCGTTTTCGCACGTTCTGCTGCGTCTTCGCTCATGCCTAGGCGGCTACCGATGCACAAGGAGATCAATCCCATGCCTGTCGTGGCCACAGAGGCCGGCGCATCGTGTGTGCCGTCGAAGCGCAGCCGGTCACGATAGAGTCCCTTGTCGTTGCGGGATGCGCGGTAGAAGCGCACCGCGCTGGCGAGGAATTCGCTGTCAGCGGGTGGCTGCGGTTCACTCGGACCGCTGCAAGCACTCGTTCCAACGAGCGCCACTAGGCTCAGGGTCAGTCGCACGGGCGTCTTCCCCATCAATCCCGTTCTAGTGCGTCGGAGCCGGGCACGACGCGACCTAGGGGGTGTCTTGCTTCGCTATTCCGTGGTGGTCACCTTCGATGCCAGCTGGAATCGGCCCGGTTCCCGACCGGCGTGCGCCGCCAGTGCAAGCGTGATCATCTGCACAGGGAGAATCTCCACAATCGGTCGAACACGTTCCGGCACCTCTGGCAGAACACATGGAGCAAACGCCGCGCCTTCGACGACAAGCTCTGCCCTTCCTCCCTTGGCGCGAATGTCTTCAGACAACCGCCGATTCAGGTCCCGAGTCCTGGTGTCGCCAGCAAAGACGAGGACAAAGGTCTCTTCGCCTAGCATCTCGAACGGTCCATGGCGAAACGCGGCGCTACTCATTCCCTCGGCCTGAAAGTGATCTGACTCCTTCACGATCAGTGCGCCGGTTCCGACCGTGGCCAGAGAAGATCCCCGCCCAACTAGGAAAAGGTGACGGATCCCCTCTAGCAACTGGGTCAGGTCCTGGACGTGGTCCGTCCAGTTTGTCAGATAGGATTGGACTGCACGAATCGCCCGCTTCAAGTCTTGCAGCGTCTCGTGCGAGTCGCGCTCGCAAAAAACGTCCTCCAGACACTCCAGGGCCATCAGCCCTGCGATATACGTCTTGCACGATACGGAGGACTCCTCTCCCGCTTGTGTCATGATGGTTGCATCCGCTTGTTCCGCGAGCGGACTGCCCGGCGTGTTGGTGATTGCAATTATCGAGGATCTGCCACGATTCGCTTCCAGAAGGCGAATGGCCTCCGCACTCTGTCCCGACTGCGAAACAGCTACGACCAGGTTCTCGCCATTCAACAGCCGCTGCTGGTAGTGAACCAGCTCCGAGGTCTCAGCCATGACCGAGGTCAGGCCGTGGTCGATGAGCCCAAGATGTAGTGGATGGAGTGCGTGGAACGATGCCCCCATGCCGGTCAGGACCACCGTCTTGAATCGCCCCTCGTGAAGACATCGTTTCGGTTGGGTCAGAGTCTGGGGGTCCTCCAAGCCCGCAAGCGTTCGCTCGAGCGCCCGTGGCTGATCGAGAATGTCCCGAAGATATTCGCCTTCGAGCACGGAGAACTCAGTCGGCACCGTTGCCTCCGGCGGAAGCACAATGGTGATACCAGGCCCTGGCTGCGCCAATTAGATTGGCATCGTCGCCGAGCGAAGCCAAGACCAACTCTGTGCTCTCGTACGGAACGAGGCGGCAGCTATCGGCAAGTACGGTACGGATCGCGGGCAGGAACAGGTCAGCGCTTTTCATCACGCCGCCGCCCAGAGCAATGACGTCCGGAACGAACATCGTCACCAAGTTGGCCAGGCCTAGGCCGAGGTATCGCGCTGCACGCTCGACCGAGCGTTGCGCCCATCCATCACCCTCGCGGGCTAGATGGCAGATCCGTCTTGCGCTGAGTTCTGCACGATACGGGTAGTCCGCTGGTGCATTCCTCTCGATCCAACGCACCATAGCGGGACCTGCGGCGAGGGATTCCCAACATCCGCGGGAACCGCAGGTGCAGCTCGTGTCAGATGAGGCGTCGATGACGTGGTGCCCCATTTCGGGATGCGAATGGTTCACTCCGCGATAGATCTTCCCGTCGAGAATGAGGCCGGCGCCAATACCAGTGCCCACCGTGACGTACAGCAGTCGTGACTTGTGCTTCCCGCAGCCCCAACTGGCTTCGCCCAAGGCGGCGGCGTCGGCGTCATTCTCGATGACAGCCGACACGCCAAAGTTCCTTTCTAGATCCTCAGCCGGGTTCCGTCCTTCCCAATGGGGAAAGAAGTTGACATTGCCGAACGCCCCGGTGAGTGGATCTACCGGTCCCGTCGACCCGATGCCAATCCCGTGCAGCCGCTCTCCAACCCCGTCCACAGCCGTTCTCAACATCCAGGCAATGCGCTCGATCACCGGCTCATACGGACCACCCCCCCGGGTTGGCGATTCGAGACGAATTAGCAGTCTGCCCTCGGAATTCACGATGCCAACCGCAATCTTCGTCCCTCCAATATCGACCGCGCCTATCATGTATCTCCCGGCTGCGATTGCTGCTTCCATTCCACAATCGTGCCTTCGTAGGTACCGAGCTGCATCGTCCGACTCGATCCGTTCATCTCCAGAGGCGCAGATCCTTGCTCCGTGATTCCAGCAACGGAGCTTGCACTCAACCTTGTGGATACCGTCACACGCCTAGCGCGTCAGCGTGTGCTCAGCGGACCACCCTCTGCGCGTTCCACGCCTCGGCGGTCAGCGTCACGCGCGCCGGCGCCGGGCCGTGCAGAAACTCCGCCGTCAGCGTCCGGCTCTCGCCCGGGAGCAGCGGCAGGTAGTTGTCGCTCCAGAAGACGGGCAGCACCTCCTGTCCATCATCAGCGTCCTCGACCCTCACGTGGACCTGGAAGGCCAGCGAGGAGCCGGTGTTCCGGACGCGGACCCGCACCGCACCGTCGGGTCCGGCTGGCTCCAGATCGAGGGCCAGGGTCGTCTCGGGCAGATCGGCCAGCGCTGTCAGGTCGGCGTGGGTCTCAGTCGGCGTGTAGTACCACCGCGTGTTCTCCCAGTCCAGCACGTCCTCCTGCGTCGAGAGCCAGTAGAAGTTGGAGCTGACCAGCTCCTCGGCGGCGTCGGTCACCTCCAGCACGAGGAAGTGGGTCCGCGACAGCCCCTCCGGCCTGGGGAGCGTCAGCGCGCGGACCACAGTGTCCGCGGGAAGGTCGATCTGCACCTCGCCCGCGAAGGCCTCGCTCAGATCCAGGTTCAGCAGGCGTGCCGTCACCGTCAGGCCCTCGTGAGGGTGCTGCTCGTCGTTCACCACGGCGACCGACCGGTCGTCGTAGGAGAACTGGACGTGGACCGGCTCGCAGGCCTTCTTGGTTCCGTAGTAGCCGCCGCCGGGGCGCAGGTAGTGATCGTACAGGTGCCAGATCAGCGATGGCCAGGCGTCGTTCAGCATCCACTGGATGACGCCGGTGGAGCGGTACTTGTTGCGGCCGTAGGCCTCGAACATGGCCCGCTGCCCCTCGTAGGCCAGCGCCTGCGCCTTGCGGGCATAGTCCTCCACATTCGTTGCCGGCCCGTAGCGGGCCTCGAGCGCCTCCGTGAAGCGCGAGAGATCCCTGAATTGGCCGCCTCCGGCGTGGAACATCCAGTATTCGTTGATGGGCCAGAGACGATCGGCGGGGAGCATGCGCTCCAGGCTCTCGAGAGGCGGGACCGCGGCCCCCGGCCCGATCTCGGTGGCGAAGCCGAAGGCGCCGCCGCGCTCCGTGTCGGTGAGCCAGTAGGACGGAGGCACGTACGCGTAGGGCCCCCGCATCTTGACGCCGCTGGGGCCGCTCACGGGGCCGGGGGTATCGGTGGCGTTCGACACGATGGGCTTGGACCACTCCAGCTCGGCCAGCACGTCCAGGTACGCCTGCTCGACGTCCGCGGGGGGCGGGTGGTCGCTTCCGTTCAGCCACATGAGCACGCTGGGATGGTTGCGGAGCCGCAGCGCCTGATCGCGCAGCGAGGCGGGCCCCACGCGGTAGTCCTCGTCGTCCCACTCCGCCCACCGCTCCCAATGACTGCAACAGCACCAGCCAGGCATGACGAGGATGCCGTACTCGTCGGCGAGGTCGTAGAAGAGATCGGTCTCGAGCTTGCCCTCGAGCCGAATCGTGTTGAGTCCCATCTCCCGGGTGTAGCGCAACTGGGCCTCAAGGCGCTCGCGGGGGGCGGGGCGGAGCATCATGTCCGGGGCCCACCCTCCGCCGCGCACGAGGATGGGCCGCCCGTTGACGCGGAAGAGTCGGTGGCCGTCCTCCGTCAGTTCGGAGCTCATCTCCTGTATGCCGAAGCGCACGACCTGGCGGTCCGACTGGGATCCTCCGACGTCCGCGTCGAGCGCGAGCGTGTACAGCTCCTGCGTTCCCATCCGGTAGGGCCACCAGACGCGCGGATTCGCGATCCGGAGCGCCGGGTGCTCCTCGGCCGTGAAGCGGAGCGTGCGATGCTCGCCGGCAGCCAGCGTGACGGCGGCCTCGAAGCGGCGCTCCTCGATCGCGCCGCGGACCACGCCTTCGACCGGAGCGTCGGTGGTGTTACGGACCTCCACGCTCACGCTCAGCGTCGCTTCGTCCAGCGACGGCAGCTCCAGCTCCGAGACCACGTGGGGATGGCTCAGCTCGAGCGGGCCGCTGTCGGTGAGGTAGACCTCACCCCACAGGCCCATGTCCTTGTCCGCCGGCATGGGGTTCCAGTCCACCCAGGTGAAGGCCAGGTCGCGAGGTTCCGGGGCGAAGACCTCGACGGCGATCGCGTTGGCCTCGCCGGCCCTGAGCAGCGACGTGACGTTGAACGCATAGCGCCGGTATGCCCCGGCGACCTGGCTGCTGTCCGCGATCCGTGTGCCGTTGACCCAGACGTTGGCCCGGAAGTTGATCCCGTCGAAATGCAGCCGCACGCTGCGCCCGTCCAGCCGTGCCGGCAGCGTGAACTCCCTGCGGTACCACCACGACCGGCGGAACGGGCTGTCCTCCGGCATGGGGCGCATCGCGAAGTTTTGACCGATCGGGTACGTGGTGCCCGGAATGTCACGCAGGTTCATCCCGAAGTACGGGTCCTCGTACACGCCGTTCTCCACCAGCGCTCCGACCACCGTGTTGGGCACCGAAATGCGGTGCCAGCTGGCAGTGTTCAGGCCGGGCCGGGAGATCACCTCGCCCCTCAAGTCCAGCTCCACCGAGGAACGGAGTGTCCAACCGGTCGAGAGGAGGAGCCGGTCGCTGGCGGCGCTGCCGCCGGATGCCAGGCTCATCCAGGTCGCAACGAACAGGACGATGGTGCCCATGGGGACCTCCTTCGCGTCGCGATAGGAATTTCCTTGCTGGCTGCTAACGATGCCGTCCCGAGATGGAGCTGTCCAGCGGCGCGCGTGAGCTTTGCGACGTCGCGGTGGTCAACTCGAACGTCCAAAGAGGACGGAGCCCCCCCTTGAGAACATCACACGCAAGTCGTTGTTGCCATATCATGATGATGATGATGAGATTGAATTGATGCGAGATGGCGGCAAACTGGAATTGTCTGTTTGCCTGAAGATCTTTCGCGTCATTCAGGAAATTCGCTGCCGGTGACACGATACGGCTGAGAGTGATCGGGACGGGAATCATCGGGTTCCACAATATCCGGTCGGCGATCCGGAACCTGCCTGACGGTGAATGACAAGAACAAGCCCACCTACGGGACGCATGGCACGGTGGCTCGCACTTGGTGTTCTCGGGTGCATTGCCGCACCCGCGTGCAGCGACGCGTTCGGCATCGATGACGTTCTCGGCATCTGGAACACCCAATCAATCAACGGCTATTCGGTTCCGGGAACCGTGGTATACGAGGGCGACAGCTACGATACCCAGTACGTAGACTGGGCATTCTACGACGGAGGGCGATGCACACTCACCCAACGAGTCGATGGCGTCACCGACACTTATGATGAGTGCGACTACACCGTGAACTTGGAGCAAGAGACGGTTAGCATTGTCTTGCTGTCTGAAATGTGGGACGGTAGCGTAGAAGAAGACAGTATGACGCTCACCGACCCACAGGATGTAGTCTGGATACTCCGCAAACAGTGAGTACCGGGATGCAGTCCACGCCCACCGCCGCTGTCGCCATCCCCGTAGCTGCTCCGCTCGCCGGCGTGACGGCCACCGCCCGAACCTCCGATACTGAAGGGGCCTCCTTGCTGTTCCAATACCGGTTCCAGAACCCCGACCTGTCCGAAGAGGAGCGCGTCACCGAGGTCATCGGCCGCATGGCGCTCGAGGAGAAGATCGGAGCTTTGGGTTGGCGCCCGGGTGTGCCGCGGCTCGGCGTGATTGGGTCGTTCCACATCGAGGGCTACCACGGCGTGGCCCAGGGCGGGCCGAGCAACTGGGGCCGCGAGCGTTCTGGAACGGCGGAAACAGAAAGCAATCATCCGCGCCGAGCTTGAACGGAGCATCGACAGAACTGGCTGAAGACCGATTCACTAATGCCTCGGTTGCTCTCCCTCAGACGAACATGCACTGTCGTGTTGCTGGCGCAGTTCGTGCCCGCTACCGTCGTGTGGGCGCAAGTATCGGGGCTTCTCGTCTTGCCTCGTCTCGACGGGCCTATCCAGCTCGACGGGTTGAGCGACGAACCGGCCTGGGAGGCCGTCGAGCCCTGGCTGCCCACGCAGTACGAACCGGATAACGGCGCGCCACCGACCGAGCGCACCGAATTCCTGGTGGCCTACGACGACCATTACCTCTACTTCGCGCTGCGCGGGTACGATGGGGATAGCACCGGCATTCGCTCCAACACCCTCTATCGCGACCGTCTCAGCGGGGACGACCACTTCGAGATTCTCCTCGACACCTTCAACGACAACGAGACGGCCGTCCTCTTCACAACCACGCCGGGGGGAAACCGCATAGACGCGGCCATCGCCAGCGATGCCAGCGGCGGGGGCATCGCCTCGGGAGGATGGTATAACGGGGATTTCAATACGTACTGGGATGTCGAGACGGTCGTCAATCAGGACGGCTGGTTTGCCGAGATGCGAGTGCCGTTCACCAGTCTTCGCTTTCAAGACGAAGACGGGCAGGTCGTGATGGGCATAATCTTGCAGCGTAAGGTGGCGCGCAAGACAGAGCGCCTTGTCTTTCCGTCCGTACCCCCCATTGTCAACTGGGCGTTTCTCAAGCCTTCGCTAGCTCAGAAGATCGTTCTCGAAGGCATTCGCCCGCGTAGGCCGTTGTACGTGACGCCGTACGGCCTCAGCGGGCTCGGGCAATCGTTCCCGCTGAACGACGCCGCGACCGGTTACCCCCGCGAAGACGACCTCAGAGGCGAGGCCGGCGTGGATCTCAAGTACGGCCTCACGAACAATCTGACGCTGGATCTGACCGTCAACACCGACTTCGCGCAGGTCGAAGCCGACGATCAACAAATCAACCTCACGCGCTTCTCGCTCTTCTTTCCCGAGAAGCGGCAGTTCTTCCAGGAACGGGCGGGCATCTTCGACTTCAGCACGGGCGGATTGAGCCGCCTGTTCCACAGTCGCCGCATCGGCCTGACCGAAGATGGGCAGCCGGTTCGCATACTCGGCGGTGCACGCCTGGTAGGCCGCTGGGGCCAGTGGGACCTCGGCTTCCTCGACATGCAGACCGCCGACAGCGATTCCCTCCCGTCCGAGAACTTCGGCGTGCTTCGCCTGCGGCGTCGGGTGTTCAACGCCTATTCGTATGCCGGCGCCATGGTCACCAGCCGCGTCGGTGCGGATGGCAGCCATAATGTGGCCTATGGACTCGACGGCGTCGTTCGCCTGGGCGGAGACGACTACCTGACCCTACAGTGGGCACAAACCTTCGACGACGAACGGATTGACGACGGCAGCTTCGACTTCGTCAACCGCGGGCGATTCACCGTTGAGATAGAGCGACGACGACGGCGCGGCTGGGGCTACGCCGCCGTCGTAGCCTGGGCTGGGCCCACGTACGATCCCGGCATTGGCTTCACGCAGCGCAACGATTTCACGCTGCTCGACCACACGGTATCCCACACCTGGCTGCCTGGTGAAGCGTCGTCGCTGATCTGGCATACGCTGGGGCTGGCTGGCTTCGCCTTCGTGCGCAACGGGGATCGTTCCATCGAGTCGGCCGAGGTGGGACCGGAGTGGGAGTTCGCGGCCAAGTCGGGCGCGGGCGGTAGCCTCGAGGCAAAGGTCCTGTTCGAAGACCTGGTTGTTCCGTTCGAGCTCTCCGAGGAAGCCGTGGTACCCGTCGGCAGCTACACGTTCTTCCAGCTGGCCGCGTCGTACCACGTCTCGCACACCAGGCTCTTTCAACTGCGCCCGCGCATCGAGGTCGGCACGTTCTTCGACGGGTGGCAGGCGACAGCGCGGGTGTCTCCGATCTGGTACATCTCACCGCACCTGGAGTTCTCGGGTTCCTACTTGTTCAACAGGATCCGCTTTCCGGATCGCGATCAGCACTTCGACTCGCATTTGGCGCGACTCCGGATTGGCACGGCGCTCAACACCAAGGTGTCCGCCAACGCGTTCATCCAGTTCAACAGCGCCGCCAATGCGGTGTCGGCCAATGTTCGGTTTCGCGTCAACTTCCGCGAAGGCAACGATTTCTGGATCGTCTATAATGAGGACCTGAATACCGACCGAGACCGACTCACGGCGCTGCCCCTCGCTGATACCCGGACGATCCTGGTCAAATACACCCACACATTTCATTCATGATTGTTGACATGACACAGTCCATGGGCGTATGAAGGAGATCACAAGGGCACATCACCAATGCGATGCCGTTGCTTGGCCGGGCGATCTCCACCCTGGCGAGACACTGGAGTCCGTGGGTGCCCCTTCTTTGTGCGGCTCGACGAATGGTGGCAACTTCAATGTGGAACGCCGAGCGGACGGACCAAGGCTTGAACTTCACCGCCAGGCCACGGGTGGTGCGCGTGACCTTGGCGAAGTACTGAGCCCCTCGAGCCACGACAGCGCTCGAGCGGCGGTAGGCACGGACCGTGATGATCTGGTGGCTCGGTCCCCACAGGAACATGATGATGGCACACTGGAATCGTCCGTGTACCTGAGGGTCTTTCAGGTCATTCAATCCGCAGCAGGCAGGTATTCTCCCTGAAAGGTGGGCATTCACTATGCGACGGGAAAAGAAGTCTTCGAGAAGGGGATTCCTGAAGGAGCTTGCCCAGGGATCATTGACCCTTGGAGCGTTGCCCTACATCGCAACACGGAGACCTTCACAGGAAAGGGTGATCCTGGAGCGAGAACCTCACCCGTATCGAAACAGGAAATTCGCTGCAAACGATACGATACGGTTAGGAGTGATCGGAACGGGGATCATCGGCTTCTACAACATCAGGTCGGCGTTGACCGTTCCGGGAGTCGAATTGGCTGCTGTGTGTGATCTGTATGATGGCAGGCTGACGCGGGCAAAGGAGGTCTTCGGTCAGGAGATCACTGCAACCAGAGATTATCGTGAGATCTTGGGCAGGGATGACATCGATGTGGTTCTGATTGCCACGCCGGATCACTGGCATGACGTCATCAGCATCGATGCTATGAGGGCGGGGAAGGCCGTCTACTGCGAAAAGCCCATGGTGCAGGAGGTGGCTGAAGGGCATCGGGTGATAGCGGCCGAGAGACGGCATAACGCGAAATTCCAGGTCGGCAGTCAGGGTGTCAGTTCCATTGTCATGAAGAAGGCACAGGAGCTGTACCGAGCCGGCGCAATAGGGGATCTGATCGTCGTGGAAGCGGTGAATGACCGGCATTCATCCCTGGGCGCCTGGCAGTATTCCATTCCCCCTGATGCGTCACCGCAAACGGTCGATTTTGACCGGTTCCTTGGAGACACCCCAAGAGTGCCGTTCGATCCGGTTCGGTTTTTCCGGTGGCGCAACTACCGGGCGTATGGAACCGGCATTGCAGGGGATCTGTTCGTGCACCTGTTCTCTTGGCTGCATTGGGTTATCAGCTCCGACGGACCGACGAAGATCTATGGTTCCGGTGGATTGCGTTATTGGGAAGACGGCAGAGACGTGCCGGATGTCTTGACCTGTGTCGTGGACTATCCCGAGGCAGCAACCCATCCGCCCTTCAATTTGCAGATCCGGGTCAATTTCGTGGCCGGAGGTGCGAGGGGGAGTTCACTGACGCTGGTCGGTTCGGAGGGGACACTGGGGCTTGCAGGGGATTCGGTGACGCTGAGCCGCACGCCATTTCCAGCCAAACCGGGATATGGGGGGTATGACTCCTTCTCGACGTTCCCGAAGGACGTACAGGATGAATTCGCGAGACAGTATCGTCTCAAATACTACGATGTGCCCCCCAGCATCAGGGAACCCAGTGAAGTCATCTATACTGCACCGGAGAGATATGATGACCGTGATGATCACTGGGCCAATCTGATCGCTGCGGTTCGGGATGGGAAAACCATCGTAGAAGACGCCACGTACGGACTGAGAGCAGCTGGACCTTCGCTGGCAGCCAATGAGAGCTATTTCAACAACAGGATAATCACCTGGGATCATCAGAAGCTGGAGTATAGCTGAGCCTTGTAGCCACCCCCGGTTTCTTGCACAAGGGGGTCGCTTGATCAGGCCGCCTGCTTCGTGAGGTCTCGGCGGCGGTCGGGGGCGTGTGACCGTGCCGTTCGATGCCCTGGTCATTCAGATGTTTGTGCTGCTTTGACCTGTCGTAGTCGGGACGGTGAGAATTGCCGCGGTGACAAGTACTATGTTCGCCTCCAGGAACTCGTCTTCCTTCTGAAGGAAAGGGGGTACCGTTTGCGGCGTATCGAGCAGCTACTGGAGGGATCAGCGTGACGACTCCCACGGTTCATAGGATTGATGCTTGGTGTTCGATCATCGTCGGCCTGGCGGTGCTCACTTCCGTTGCCTGCCGTTCGGGAGTGCCGGACCGGAGCGCGCACCAGGGGTTAGTGAGTCATGTCGACTCGAGCGCGGTGCACCTCCGCGTCAATCTGCTGGGCTACCTCGAGGATGACAGCAAGGTCGCCGTGGCCTTCTCCCATCGAACGGTTGAGGCCGAGTTTCAGCTGGTGGATGGTGCGACGGGAGGCGTGGTATTCACGGGCACGCTGCAACCGTCGAGGGCCGAGGGGTGGGGCACCTTTGCACACTACTACGAAGCGGACTTCTCAGCCGTCGATGTGCCGGGCCGCTATTACTTGCGGGCGGGAGACGACCGTACGCCCGCTTTCGCGATCGGCCGAGCTGCCTACGGCAAAGCGCACGAGGACCTGCTCGGATTCATGCGACAACAGCGGTGCGGGTACAATCCGTTCCTCGATCGGGTCTGCCACCAGCGAGATGGCCGGAGCTTCTACGGTCCCATGCCGGATTCCACCTTCATCGACGTCTCGGGTGGCTGGCACGACGCCGGGGACCAGCTCAAGTACCTGATAACGGGCAGCAACGCCACCGCCCGGATGCTGCTGGCGTACGAGTTCGCCGGCGATCGTTTTGGCGACGCCACCAACGAGCTTGGCCAACCCGGCCCGAACGGGCTCCCCGACGTGCTCGATGAGGCGAAGTGGGGCCTCGATTGGCTGCACAAGATGCACCCGGGCCCGAACCAACTCATCCATCAGGTTGCCGACGATCGCGATCACCGCGGATGGAAGATGCCGGACGAAGACAACTCCGACTATGGCTGGGGTCCGAACAGTTACCGCGCGGCCTATTTCGCTACCGGCAGTCCACAGGGGTTGGGGGAATTCCAGAGCGAGGCGACGGGAATTGCGAACCTGGCCGGCAGGTTCGCGGCGGCCATGGCGATGGCCTATCGCGTCTGGGCTGCCGAGGGCGGGGACTCGGCCTTTGCCCTCGAGAGTCTCCGGGCCGGTCGCGAGGTGTACGCCATGGGCCGGCGCAAGGAAGGATATCAGCAAGGCAACTCGTACGGCGCGCCATACCGATACTCCGAACGAACCTGGGCGGATGATATGGAGTGGGGCGCCGCCGAGTTGTTCAAGGCCACAGGGGAGTCCGCGTACCTGCAAGACGCCATTCGCTATGCGCGCATGGCGGGGGCGACCTCGTGGATGCAACGCGACACGGCAGAACACTACGAGTATTACCCGTTCGTCAACGTCGGACATTTCGCACTCTATCCGCTCGTCGATGCCGCTTTCCAGGATACGCTCGCCGGCTACTATCGCGACGGCATCGAACGGACGATGGAACGAGGCCGGACGAATCCGTACGGTATCGGTGTGCCGTTCATCTGGTGCTCGAACAACCTGACCACGGCGCTGATCACCCAGATCCTGTTGTATGAGCGGATGACGGGCGATAGACGGTATCACGACTTCATGCTGCGGCAACGCGACTGGCTGTTGGGCGTAAACCCCTGGGGTACGTCGATGTTCACGGGGATCCCGCGCGACGGGGAGCGCCCGGTGGACGTTCATACCTCCGTCTGGGCGCTCACGCAGCGGGAGGTCGCAGGTGGGCTGGTCGATGGTCCGGTGCTTCGGTCGATCTACTCGAGTCTGCTGGGCATCACGCTTCACGATCCCGACGAGTTCGCCGAGTTCCAGAACGCCTACGTGGTGTACCACGATGACATCGGGGACTACTCGACGAACGAGCCCACCATGGACGGCACGGCGGGCGCGATCTTGTGGATGGCCTGGTTTGGCAATTAGGGAGACATATTATCGGTTTTGTGAGGAAAATCGGGCGTCGCTGCCGTACTGTACGAGCCACACAGCGGCGGTGGCATATCCTCCGCAGGATCTCGGCACCTGGCTCAGCACGGAGAAAGGTTCCAATCTCACACGTAGTGCCGTTCGCGGCGTCTCGGTCTGCCATGGGTATCTGATGGTCGAGGTCGACGGCGGCTGAGAGCGTAGTGGCAGTTCCCTGAAGGCTTTGTGTCAGGCTGGCACCCAGTTCGCCAGGCGGGGCTTTTTGGGGACCATCACACTAGTCTTTTCTTCCACTTGTCATGCATCGAGCGCCGCTGGTAGCTTCTTTGTGTATGATCAGAGTCGGATTCTTCTTCAGTCTGCTGGCAGCTGCAAGGGTTCTGTCGACGGCTTTCGGTCTTGCCCAGGGCGGCGAGAGCCAACTCAGGATCATAGTCTTCGGTGCACACCCGGATGATCCCGAAAAAGTGGGTGGCACCATGGCCAAGTTCATCGAGCAGGGTCATAAGGTCCGCCTTGTTTCCCTGACCAACGGGAACGCGGGTCATTTCGAGATGGGCGGCGGGCCCCTCGCTCAGCGACGTTACAGGGAGACCCAGTGTGCAGGCCAGATCATTGGGGCCGAGTACATCGTCCTCGACAACGACGATGGAAAGCTCATGCCGACTCTGGAGAATCGCGAGGAAGTGATCCGTCAGATTCGTGAGTTCCAGGCGGACATCGTCATCAGCCACCGTCCCAACGATTACCACCCGGATCACCGCAACACGGGATTGCTGGTGAGGGACGCGGCCTACATGGTTACTGTGCCGAACATCGTCGCCTCGGTTCCCCACCTCACAAGGAACCCCATCTTCATGTACATGTCGGACAGATTCACTGAACCCTCTCCGTTTGTTCCGGACATCGTGGTGGCAGTCGACGATGTCATCGAAAAGAAGATCGACATGTACCATTGCCACGAGTCGCAGATGTATGAATGGCTGCCGTACAACCGAGGGATTCTCGACTCAGTGCCAAGTGATCCATCGGATCGGCGCGATTGGCTCGCCGAGACTCGAGGATTCAGATCGTCCCGGCCCGGAGAGACCTATCGAGAACTGCTGATCCAGCTGTATGGACAGCGGAAGGGCAGCCAGGTGAAGCAAGCGGAAGCGTTCCAGGTTTCAGAGTACGGCTCGCAACCATCCCTTGAAGAGCTGAAGAAGCTGTTCCCGTTCTTCGATTGATCGCTCTCTATTTGGACCGAATCGCTCCAGGATCCGTCTAGATCCTGTGATTGGGCGGGGTCCAAGAACCCTCGCTCATGTAAGATGGCGCTCACTGCTCGCGCCTGTGCCCATGCCAACGGCCAAATGAAACGCCGAGAGCTCTGAGATGACCTGTCGCAGAGAGTTTCTGAAGACCATCGGTGCCGCGAGCCTGGCTGGCGCAGGTCTCGCTGCAACGGGATGCGGCGTGCCGTCAACCGCCCGGCGGCTGGATCGGATCGGGATCCAGCTCTACACGGTCAGATCCAGTATGCAGGACAGTGTGGAGCGCACGCTTGAGCGAGTGGCGCAAGTCGGGTATGACGAAGTGGAGTTCGCAGGCTACTTCGGCCGGTCTGCGCAGCAGATTCGCCGCGTCCTGGACGACACGGGGCTCAGCGCGCCCGCCACGCACACGCCGGTCGAGACGCTGGAGAACGAGTGGGAGGCAGCGGTCGACGTCGCCGCCGTGGCCGGTCACCAATATCTCGTGGTCGCCTCAATCGCCCCTGCCAATCGCACCAGCCTCGATGGCTACCGCAGCATGGCCGACCGCTTCAATCGCGTGGCTGAGCGAGCCAAGGCGGCCGGGCTCACGTTCGGATATCACAATCACGACTTCGAGTTCGAGCCGCTGGAAGGCCGTATGCCGTGGGACGTCCTCCTGGAGGAAACGGATCCCGCACTCGTCAAGCTCGAGCTGGATCTCTACTGGATCACCAAGGCCGGTGGAGATCCGTTCAAGTACTTGACGGAGCACCCTGGTCGGTTCCCGTTGGTCCACGTGAAGGACATGGCTACCGACGGTTCCATGGTGGATGTTGGGGCCGGCACCATCGACTTCGCGGCTCTGTTCGCCCGCAGCGGCCAGGCAGGAATCAAGCACTACTTCGTCGAACACGACAACCCGGGTGAGCCGTTCCAGAGCCTCGCAGCCAGTTACCGTTACCTGCGCAATCTCGAGTTCTGATGAGCGCGCGCGGTGCAACGCGTCGCGAGTGGCCACTCGGCAGTGCTGTGGTCGTCGACGCCGCGCTTGACTATGGGCGTCGCGGGAGGAGGTTTGGGCATATGGATCTTCCGGCAACAGTGATCGCCGCCCAGGTGGCCGTCGCCGCTCAGCAGGTCCACCCAGTGCTGGCTTCCTGGAGCCTGGGCTGGATGACAGCGTGGCCCATCGAGGCTATGCGCTGGCACGGCTGCCCCAGCGCGCCGCCGGAGCAGGGCCTCGCCCGGCTGCAGGAGCCCTAGATGGCGTCGACCTCGTGGTGGTCCAGGGTACCCACACGGCCATCCGACAGAATGTTCACACGCGTGTGTTCATCGATCGAGCCTACATGCATACTCGGGACGCGCGAAAGCTCCGCGCGTGGGAGGGGAGGATCTCCAGATGAAGCGTCGTGAGTTTCTCGAGACTTCGGCAGCCGCCCTTGGGGCGCTTGTCGTCTCAGAGCCGTTCACGCTCCGCTCACAGCTCTTCGGGATCTCGCTGGCGGAATGGTCGCTGCACCGGATGCTGTGGGCCGGCCAGCTGGACAACCTCGGTTTTCTGACGACGGCGCGGGTCGACTACGGGATAGATGCCGTGGAGTACGTGAACTCCTTCTTCAAGGACAAGGCGGAGGATCGGAGCTATCTGACGGAGTTGAAGGGAAGGGCGGATGACAATGGTGTAACGAGCCTCCTCATCATGTGCGACGGCGAGGGGGCACTGGGGAATCCCGATGACGGCGCACGCACGACGGCAGTCGAGAACCACTACAGGTGGGTGGAGGCCGCGAAGTACCTGGGCTGCCACTCCATCCGTGTGAACGCCCAATCAGCGGGCAGCCCCGACGAGCAGGGCAGGCTCGTCGCCGACGGTCTCAGGAGGCTCACCGATTTCTCGGCAGAGCGCGACATCAACGTGATCGTCGAGAACCACGGAGGTATCTCGTCGAACGGCGCCTGGCTCGCGAGCGTGATCAGGGCAGTGGACCACCCCCGCTGCGGCACGCTACCCGACTTCGGCAACTTCCGCATTCAGGATGAGGAGTGGTACGACCGCTACCGCGGCGTAGCAGAGTTGATGCCGTTTGCCAAGGCCGTGAGCGCCAAGTCGAGTGACTTCGACCCGGACGGCAACGAGCGGAATACCGATTACCTGCGGATGATGCGTATAGTGCTCGACGCCGGGTACCGCGGCTACGTGGGCATCGAGTACGAGGGCGACCGGCTGAGTGAGCCTGACGGGATCCGCGCGACGAAGGCGCTGCTCGAGAGAGTGCGCGCCCAGCTGGACGAGGAGTATCAGTGACGGCCAACCTGGCCGTAGATCGCCGACCGCTGGTATATTGGTGGCGTCCTTCCCATGACGCCGAAAGCTGAGTACTGATGCAGGAGACTGCTCGCATCGCCAAGAAGCTAGCCGCTCTCGAAGCCCTGGGCCTCGAACGCGTCGACGTCTCCCCCACCACCAGCGAAGCAGTCCGCGTCGATCGCAAGACTCACAAGGTCACGAGCTCGCGGCCCGCCATGGGCACGCTGGTATCCATCTCGGCACTCGCCCGCTCGCAAGAGAGGCTGGAGGAAGCGATCGGGCGGGGGTTCGAGGAGATGGACCGCCTGATTGGCGTGTTCAGCCGGTTCGACGGCTCGTCCGCCGTCACCCATCTCAATGACACAGGCCGGCTGGACGACGCGCCGCCCGAGTTCTCCCGGGTCGTGGCACATTCCCTGGACTATCACGGTTTGAGTCGCGGCGCCTTCGACATCACGGTCGAGCCGGTGGTCGACCTGTTCAGGGTGAGTCTGGAAGGGGAGGTGCCCAAGCAGCCGACTGAGAGCGAGATCCTGGAGGCGCTGCAGCTGGTGGGCTCGCGACATATCGCGCTGTCCGAGCGCGGCGTCAGTTTCGCGCAGTCCGGTATGGGAATCACGCTGGACGGTATCGCCAAGGGCTACATCGTTGACGCGATTGCTCGTGTGCTCGTTGACCACAAAGTGAAGAGCTATCTGATCAACGCCGGGGGCGACATCAGAGCCGCGGGAGGCAAGGAACAGGGGCGGCCGTGGACTGTTGCGGTGCAGGATCCCTCGAGGGGAGCGCGTTTTCCCGACACGATACACCTGACCGATGGCGCAGTAGCCACGTCGGGCAGCTACGAGATCTACTTCGACCGCGACAAGCTGTTTCACCACATCGTGAACTCGAAAACCGGCCGGTCGCCCCACCTCAGCACGAGCGTCTCGGTGATCGCCCCGTCAACGATGGCGGCGGATGCTTTGGCGACCGGCGTCTTCGTCATGGATCCAGGTGAGGGAATCGCATTGATCGATGCGCTTCCCAGCTGTGAGTGTCTCATCATCGATAGGGATGGACTTCAGTTGAAGTCGCGAGGCTGGAACAGTGCGGCTCCAACCCGGGGAGAATAGGCGGAGGAATGATGCAGCAATCAGCGAACTCTGAGGTAGTGGCCGTTCGGGGTTACAAGAACTTTCAAGTGGCAACGCTGGTCGCCTTACGAATCTTCATAGGCTGGCACTTCTTCTACGAAGGTCTTGCCAAGCTGCTCAATCAGTACTGGACCTCGGCGGGATACCTCGCCGACTCACAGTGGTGGTTCAAGGGTTTGTTCCTTTCGATCGCTACGAGCCCCTCCACGTTGGCAGTCGTTGATTTCCTCAACGTGTGGGGGCTCATATTGATCGGGCTGGGGTTGATGTTGGGACTCTTCAGCCGGGCCGCCACTATCGCCGGAATAGTGCTGCTCGCCCTGTACTGGATCGTGGCTCCTCCGTTTGTCGGCTATACTTATGCCATGCCGGCCGAGGGGAGCTATCTGGTTGTCAACAAAGTCCTTATCGAGCTGACCGCCCTGTGTGTGTTGCTCGCATTCCCGACGAGCAGGGTGTTCGGGCTCGACAGGTTGGTGCTGGACCGACTTATGTTCTGGAAGCGAAACCCTGAGCCGACACCCCAGAGACAGGCTCACGCTTGAGGGGAACCTGCGATGACTGACCAAGGCATGAGCGAGAGACCCAACAACCCGGATGTGGGAGAGCAGGGTGGGATAACCCGCCGGAGCCTCATCAAGGCGCTGGTATCGATCCCGTTCTTGGGAGCGTTCTTCTACAACTTCTTCAAGAAGAAGGCCGCCGATGACGCCAAGCGCCGCGCGATCATGGCGGAGCTCGGCGTGCGCGAAGGTCCCGCAGTCATCCCGGACCTCATCTCCCGGCCGCCCGGTGAGCGAATACGCGTCGGCATCATCGGGTACGGCTGGGAGGGCGAAGCCCTCGTGCGGCATGCCGGCTTCGCACATCCCGATTGGATCGACGAAGCGCGGAAAGACGCGGAGGAGAACCCTCGCAACAAGAGCCTAGAGGTCTACCTGAACCAGAAAGACCTGAACATCGCCATCACCGCGGTGTGTGACGTGTTCGACGTGCGGGCAGAGAGGGCCATAGCCGCGTCTCAGGTAGACGTTCGCCCCGGGGGCGGACGCGTGATGCCGCCGGCCAAGCGCTATCTGCGCTACGGCGATCTCATTGAGAGCGGAGACTGCGACGGCGTGATCATCGCGACTCCCGATCACTGGCATTCGCGGATGACGATCGACGCCGTGAAGGCTGGGCTGCACGTCTACTGCGAGAAGGCTCTGACCAGGACGGAAGACGAGGCGCACGCCGTGTACGACGCCGTCAAGAACTCGGACATCGTCTTCCAGCTGGGCCATCAGAACCGTCAGTCGGAAGGCCACATGAAGGCCCGTGAGGTCATCGAGGCGGATATCCTGGGCCCGATTACGCTGATCGAAGGCACGACCAACCGGAACACGCCATGGGGTGCCTGGGTGTGGGACATTCACGAGGAGGGGAGTCCGCAGACCATCGACTGGGACCAGTTCCAGGGACCGGCTCCCAACAAGGTGCCGTTCAGCCTCGAGCGCTTCTTCCGCTGGCGCTGCTGGTTCGACTACGGCACCGGGCTGTCGGGCGACCTGCTGTCGCACGAGTACGATGCCGTCAATCAGATCATGGCGGTGGGCATACCGAAGTCGGCCGTGGCGTCGGGCGGCATCTACTATCACAAGGACGGACGTGACGTCCCTGACGTGTTCCAGGCCGTGTACGAGTATCCCGACCGCGATCTCACGTTCATGTACAGCGCGACCCTCGCCAACGGCATGAACCGCGGCCTCAGGTTCATGGGCCACGACGCATGGATGCGGGTGGGCGGCACGCTGACGGTTTCCGCTGAGCCTGACTCCACGCGCTACGAGCAGAAGATCGAAGACGGCATCATCGATACCGACCTGCCCATGTTCTCGTACCAGCCAGGCTTCAAGGGGATCGATGCGGTGACCTCGGCTACGGCCGAGTACTTCGCGAGCAGAGGACTGCTGTACACGTATCGGGGTGGCAGGCGCGTCTCTGCCTATCACCTGCTGATCGAAGACTGGCTGAACGTCATCAGGAACGGCGGTATCACGAGCTGCAACATCGACCGCGCCTTCGAGGAAGCGATCACCTGCCACATGGCGACGCGTTCCTATCAGCAAGGCCGCAAGGTGGAGTGGGACCCAGTTCGTCGCAGGATCGTGTAGCGCCTTATTCTTGTCCATTAGTGCAAACCCGCCGCGTGCGACGGAGGTCATGTGAGCGCCAAGACCCGCCTGGGAATCATGATGTTCCTGCAGTACGCGATCTGGGGTGCCTGGGCCCCGGTGCTCTCGGCGTACCTCATCAGAGACCTGGGCTTCAGCGGCGGACAGGTCGGTTGGATCTACGCGCTGTTGCCGCTGGCCACGATCATCTCCCCATTTGTAGGCGGCCAAGTCGCCGACCGGTATTTCTCATCGGAGAAAGTGATCGGCTTCCTGGCGTTCACTGGGGGAGTGCTGTTACTCGTCGTGTCACGCACGACCGACTACACGGTCATGTTCGTGCTGATGCTCGCCTACTGTCTGCTCTACGCCCCCACCCTCGCCCTCACCAACTCCATCGCCATGATCAATCTGAAGGACTCGGAACAGGAATTCGGCGGGATCCGGGTCTGGGGGACACTGGGATGGATCGCGGCCGGTTGGCTGCTCACGGGCTGGCGCTGGCTCGCTGAGGACGCGGCAGTACCGATCGCTCAAGGAGATACGCTGTTCCTCGCCGGCGTTATCTCGATCGTCATGGGCGTCCAGTCGTTCACGCTGCCGCACACGCCTCCCCAGAAGGAGGGCGTCAAGCCGTGGGCGTTCCTCGAGTCCATGAAGATGCTGAAGGCGAGACATTTCGCGATCTTTGTGGGAATCACGTTCGTGGTCGCGACAGAGCTCGAGTTCTACTACATCCTGACGGCGCCGTTTCTAGAGTCCGACAAGATCGGCGTGTCGAGCACCAACGTCCCCGCGGTGATGACTGTCGCCCAGCTGGCCGAGATCTTCGTGATGGCATGGCTCCTGTCGTACTTCCTGAAGAAGTACGGGATGCGAAAGACGCTCGCTTTCGGGGTCGTGGCGTGGCCCGTGCGCTACATCATCTTCGCGATCGGAACTCCCGCCTGGCTAGTGATCGCTTCGCTGGCGCTCCACGGCTTCTGCTACGTGTTCTTCTTCGTGGCGGCCTTCATCTACGTGGACAAGGTGGCGCCGGCGGATATCCGGGCCTCGGCGCAGAGCCTCATCGCCATCGTGGCGCTCGGGTTCGGGCGCTTCCTCGGCAGCCTGTTCGCCGGCTGGATAAAGGATGTCTTCACCACCGAAGTCGGCACCAACTGGACGAATGTGTTCCTGGTCCCGTGCGCGTTGACGATCCTGTGCGCTTTGGCGTTCCTGCTCTTCTTCCGCGAGGAGGGCGCCGCGACTCCGTCCGAGGCGGCGGCGCAGGTGTAGTCGCACGCACTCACTGAGGGAATAGAAAGGCAAGACTCAGAATGGCTGGGAAGAGACTCGGCGTTGGACTGATCGGTGGCGGGTTCGTCGGGAAGTTCCACATCCGCTCGTGGGTCGGCGTGCGCGACTCGGATATCCTGGGAGTGACGGGGCGCCCCGACGGGACGGTCGAGGACGCGGTCGCACTGGCCAAAAGGCTCGGCGTCGGCGACGCGAGGCCGTTCAAGTCGATCACCGAGATGGTCGCCGACCCCGACATAGACGCCGTCTGGATCTGCGCGCCGAACTACACGCGCGTCGAGGTCATGGAAGAGATCGTCGACGCCGTCGAGTCGGGTAAAGGCGAGCTGGTCGGCGTGGCCTGCGAGAAGCCGCTGGGCAGGAACGTGGCTGAAGNNCTGCTGGGCGTTGCCTGCGAGAAGCCGCTGGGAAGGAACGTGGCGGAAGCCCGCAAGATGCTCGAGCTGGTCCAGAAAGTCGGGCTGCTGGACGGCTACCTGGAGAACCAGCTCTTCTCGCCGGCCGTGGTGAGGGGGAAGCAGATCCTCTGGACCCGCGGCGCCGCGCTCACCGGGCCGCCCTACCTGGCCCGGGC
>JABAOF010009037.1_pt1 | contig 25908 bp, 18 predicted proteins | sample 7062171 | NCBI WGS metagenome assembly JABAOF01 (sample SAMN14538628, study PRJNA623070) | marine sediment metagenome | biome: marine biome [ENVO:00000428]; feature: marine pelagic biome [ENVO:01000023]; material: deep marine sediment [ENVO:00002113] | place: India: Gulf of Khambhat ...
AAGCTCCTGCCTTTTATAACAGACACGACCGAATATCTGCACAGAGCAATTGCGAACGGCAAATCCATCCTTTTTGAGGGCGCACAAGGCGCGCTGCTGGACCTGGACCACGGCACTTTTCCATTTGTGACCAGCTCGAACTCAAGCTCGCTCGGTATGCCAGCCGGCTGCGGTGTGCCGGCAAAAAATGTTGATAAATTTATTGGGGTTGTCAAGGCATACACAACAAGAGTTGGTGCCGGTCCCTTCCCCACGGAGCAGGACAACGAGACAGGCCAATACATTCGTGACAAAGGGAACGAATACGGCACGACAACGGGGCGTCCGCGGCGATGCGGATGGTTCGATACCGTAGCCGTATCGTACGCCGTAACTATCAGTGCTATCAACTCGGTAGCAATGATGCACCTGGATACGCTTGCCGGACTTAAGGAATTGAAGATTTGCAGAGCATACAAAATCAATGGAACAGAAAAAACCTTCTTCCCGGCAAATACAGATAGGCTATCACTGGCGAGCGCCGTTTACGAAACAGTACCCGGATGGGATGAAGAGATAACCGTAGTAAACGATTTTAACGATTTGCCTACGAACGCCCAAAACTATATTTGCCGAATCGAAGAGCTGATCGGCACGCCAATTACAATCATTGGCGTGGGACCAAAACGAAGTCAGACAATATTCAGGTGACAGCAACTAAAAGCTGAACACGAAACACCGTAACGCAAGATTCGAGAATTTTAAATATTTTGTTACGGTTTTTCGGTTTTAGTTTTAATTTTTATTTAATGAAGAAGCCCGAAGAGAAACTTAAGAAAACCGCCAAGTACCTTGGTCTAACACTTAACCAGATGCCCCGGAACATTGCCATCATTATGGACGGCAACGGTCGATGGGCAATGAAAAAAGGTATGCCGCGAGTCGAAGGACATCGCCAGGGCGGAAAAACCGTCGAGAGGATTGCCCAGTGCTGCGTTGATTTCGGCATCGAATCTCTGACTTTATATTCGTTCAGCATAGAGAATTGGAAGAGACCCAAAGACGAAGTCAGTGCGCTTATGCATCTGTACACTCAATACCTTATTCAGATTCGTTCTACGCTGATGAAGAATAACGTGAAGCTGGTTCACCTCGGTCGATTGGCCGGTCTGCCCGCACAGGTTCAAAATGAACTTACAAAAACATTGGAAATAACCGATGCCAACACCGGTATGATACTTGCTTTGGCGCTAAATTACGGCGGCAGAGCGGAAATCATCGATGCGACCCAAAAAATCGCACAAGAATACAAAAAAGGCAAATTACGGCTAAGAGACATCGACGAGCAATGTGTAAGCCGATATCTATATACGGAAGGACTGGCCGAGCCTGACCTTTTGATACGGACGGCAAACGAAATGAGAATCAGTAACTTTCTGCTCTGGCAAATTTCATACAGCGAATTCTACGTTACAAAAACCCTTTGGCCGGATTTCAAAAAATCGTCTCTGGAAAAAGCGATACTGGCCTATGCAAAACGAAACCGACGTTTCGGAACTATCAAATAAGCTGATGAGCGGATGAGTGGATGAGTGAATCACCATCAGGAGATCAGGATACCATATTATCAGGTAGCGGACACCAGACTGTCAGGGTATCAGGTTAATCGTAATTTCTTCTGAGAACCTGATGTCCTGGTATTCTGCAACCTGATGTCCTGATATCCCGGTATCCTCATTTACGCATACACACACCGGCAAAAAACAAGAAACTATGCTTAAATACCGTTTGCTTTTTGGAATATTGATGACGGCGTTTTTTACGTCTGTTGTCATTTTCGACGGCTGGTTGGACGGCTCTCTGACCGCTTCAACAGCCGACGATAAACCAATACAGGGAACAGTCCTTTGTATCCTTATCGCTTTGCTGGCAATTCCGGCTCAGCTCGAGCTGTCGAAACTCTCAGCCGCTAAAAACCTGAAGATTTTTGTCCCTGTTTCAACTATCGCCTCGATTTTGTTCGCCACTTATCGGTATTGGCAGCAGGAATATTGGCATCAGTTTTTAGTAATTCGGCCGGAAACTTATCTAATTTTTCTCTCGGTCTTCGTGATGTTGTCGTTGCTTTTATGCCAGTATATAAGTTATGGGACTTCAGGAGTGTTGGCTAATTGTGGGGCGAATTATTTTTCGATTCTGTATTTAGGACTTTTGAGCAGCTTCATTGTGTCGATGCGGCTGGAGTTTGGGCTATGGGTGTTGCTTATGTTTGTTTTTGTCGTAAAATGTGCCGATATAGGTGCTTATGCAATTGGAACTTCGTTCGGCAAGCATAAATTTTCGCCCAAAATCAGCCCTTCAAAAAGCTGGGAAGGCATGGCCGGCGCGGTTGCCGCCGCAATAATAGTTGCTGTTGGTTTTGCGGTGTGTTGTGATATAATGGCCTGGTGGTTAGCAGTAATCTTTGGCCTGTGTTTTGCGTTTATCGGGCAGATCGGGGATTTGGTCGAGTCTATGATGAAGCGGGACGCTGAGCAAAAAGATTCGTCAAACAATGTGCCGGGCTTCGGTGGAATACTGGATGTAATCGATTCGCTTTTGGTAGCGGCACCGTTTGGATATTTGTTCTTTATATTGAGCTTTCGATAGAGCAGAGCTGTGGAAGTCACGATACAATTAGATTCAACCGATAAGCAACTTGAATTGTTTGGCCCTGCCGACAGTTATCTTCGGCTTTTGCGGGAATCGCTCGGAGTGCAAATTACTGCCCGGCAGAGCAATTTAATAATCAAGGGCAACGAGAATGATGTAAATAAGGCTGTTGAGGTCGTCGACAAGATGCAAAAACGGCTTATCAAACGCCACTCGCTGACTGCTGCAAATGTAACTGCTTTTATAAGCCAAAGGGGCTCTCACAGAACTCCTGAGGCCAGCGAAGTTATTGCCGTCTATGCCCACAAAAAGGTTATTGAACCGTCCACTAAGGGACAGCTAAAGTACATCAAAACGATGTTGGCCAATGACCTTACTTTTTGCATAGGGCCGGCCGGGACAGGCAAGACATACCTGGCCGTCGCAATCGCGGTATCAATGCTAAAGAAAAAGCAAATCAGGAGGATTGTCCTTGCACGTCCCGCTGTGGAGGCAGGTGAGAAACTCGGCTTTTTGCCGGGCGATATCCAGGCAAAGGTAAATCCGTATCTTCGCCCTCTTTTTGACGCACTCGAAGATATGATGGATTTTGCTCAGATGAAGAAATTTATGGAGTTGGATATTATCGAGATAATACCGCTTGCGTTTATGCGGGGCCGAACGTTAAACGAAGCCGCTATTATCTGCGACGAGGCCCAAAATACCTCGGCCCTGCAGATGCTAATGGTCTTGACAAGACTGGGACATGGCTCGAAAATGATAATAACAGGTGATATAACACAAATTGACCTGGAACCGGGCCAGAAAAGTGGAATGGTCGAAGCAATTGAAATATTGCGACGAATCAAAGGCATAGGTTGCGTAGAATTAAGCCAGAGAGATATAGTGCGACATCGGCTGGTTCAAAATATTGTGCAGGCTTACAAGAAAAAAGCAAAAGCCGATTAGGATAAACAGATGCCGTTTTGGAAGAAAATAAGCCCGCGTCGAATTCAGGTCCGCAGGAATATATCTGCTGAGCGTTTTTCGCGATTAGGCCTGCTGCTCGACACCGACTCTTTAATCTCGATTCTGCTGTGGTGTCTTTTTGTGGTGCTCTGTGTTCCTATTTTAACTTTTGAGTTAATCCAGCAGGTCCATTACTTTGACCTGATATTAACAACGATAATAGTATTGCTAATCTGTCTTGCTACAGCTTTCTATATTCATCACTACCAAAAGCGAATAATAATAAACCACGCCAGAGCGGTTGCATTGGTCGGCTTATTTATTTTGTTGCTGGTGGCAACCAAAGTTACCGCTTTATTGTTCAACCATACCTCCGGTGCCACCGGAAGCGCTGTTACTGCAGCCATTATTTTGACAATTGCTTATGACCAGCGTTTTGCCATAGGTATGATTATGTTTTATTGTCTGCTTGGCTGCTTCGCCATAGGAAGAATTAGCGAATATCAACTGACAGGCATCAACCTGTTTTTGACGATGCTTGCCGGTGCTCTTACGTGCTGTTTTTCGTTGAGAGAAATCCGTACAAGAATGAAGCTGCTTCAAGTGAGCACTCTGGCAGCGGTAATTGTATTTCTAACAGCGTTTTCCCTGGCCTGTTTGGACTATTTGGACCAAAAACTGTCGCTGGCGAATGTCTTCAGCAATGCAGGCTATCACGCGGGGGCTACTTTCCTTGTCGGTCTGCTCATCCAGAGTCTGCTTCCGCTAATCGAAAAAACCTTTCATATAGCAACAAGCATGACTCTTCTTGACTATAGCGATGCGAACCAGCCTTTGTTGAAAAAACTGGCTATGGAAGCACCCGGAACGTTCAGTCATAGTTTGTTGATAGGTTCCATTGCCGAGGCGGCGGCCGAGGCAATCGGTCGCAACGGTCTTTTGTGCAGGGTCGGTGCTTACTACCATGACATCGGTAAAATCAATAAGGCCAGTTATTTTATTGAAAATCAAATTGGCTCGGCAAGCCGGCATAAAGAGCTATCTCCTACAATGAGTCAATTGATTATCGTAGGCCACGTTAAAGATGGAATAGAAATGGCCAAGGAATACGCTTTGCCCAATGTGCTTCGGCAATTTATCGAAACACACCACGGTACGACGTTAGTAGAACATTTTTACCACGAGGCCAAAAAATTAAAAACGAAAAACTCAAAAGGAAAAGCTATTGATGAGCCTTCCGAGAGTGAATTCAGGTATCCGGGGCCAAAACCCCTAATAAAAGAAGCAGCGATTGTAATGTTAGCCGATACAATAGAGGGTGCGGTCAGGAGCCTGTCGGAAGTAACTCCGACTAAAGTGGAAGCGGTGGTGCATACTATGGCCATGAGACGTCTGCAGGACGGCCAATTCGATGAATGCGACCTGTCTCTGCGGGAATTAAGCCAGATAGAGAAAAGTATATCAAAAACTCTTGCGGCACATTATCACGGTCGAATCGCATATCCCAAGCCACCGGATGTACCGGAAGAGGTCAAATCTCAAGCTGAGCAAATCAAGCAAAAAAGCAATTAACAATCATGGCCCCTGCTAAACAAGACCAGGAAATAACCGTTCACATCGCCAGGGATTTTAAGGATATAGGGGTTCGTCTGCCCGAACTTAGAAAATTGATTAAAGCCATCTGCAATCGTTTTAAGCTCTCGAAAGCAACAGTTAGTATTGCAATAGTTGACGACGCCCAAATCCGGGAATTAAACAATCAGTTCCTGAACAGCAAATCGATTACCGATTGTTTAAGTTTCGACTTGTCCGATGACGAGGAGCCGCAGCCGCCCAAATCACTCGAGCTGATTGTCAACGGCGAAATGGCTGTCAGAGAAGCAAATCTGCGAGGGCATTCGAGCGAGGCGGAGCTGGCACTTTATATAACCCACGGTCTGCTGCACCACCTCGGATTCGACGACTCCACAGAGAGCCAGGCCCGGAAAATGCACGATATGGAGGACGAAATTTTACAACAACTTGGCTACGGTTTGGTATATAATAAGGGCGAAAGAATATCGAATATTGAATGACGAATAATGAACTTTGAAATTCGATATTTACTGTTCGACATTCGATATTCTCAATTTAATTGAAAGGACGTAAAAAGTGGGCTTTGTTGGTTGGGCGGTGTTGTTGATTTGTCTGCTCGCGGGAGGTACGTTGTTCTTTTCCGTCAATGCCATTGCTCTGCGAACATTCTCACACGTCAAATTACAGGAAGCGTTCAAGGCGATAAATAAAAAGACGACTCCGGAAGAGCTTACCGAGCAGCTGGCGGAAAAAGCTGAAGAGCTTATTTTGACGTGCTATTTATATCGGCTCATCTTGAATATATTTATATTACTGCTGCTGGTAGCTGCTTTCGTTGGTCCCGGAGCAACGGCAGACACGGTCGATACTGTAATCTGCTATCTGCTTACCTTTATTGCTGCGATGGCAATATTTTCTATATTCAGTCTGGCGATTCCTCATGCCTGGGCCAAGTACTCCGGGGAAAAAATCCTGAGTCGAACGTACAAACTGCTGACGGGATTTGCGATTGCAGCGGCACCTGTTCTTTATATCTTTAGATTATACGATGGCTTCATCCGGCGTCTGGCCGGCGTAGCTGAAACAACACCAGAAGAACAACACGAAGAAAAACAGGAGGAATTTATAACAGGCCTGGAGCAGCACAAAACAGAAGGCGCCTTAGATGAAGAAGAGCAGAAGATGATTGAAAATGTCCTGGAGCTGAGCAGCACCGCCGCCGATGAGATTATGACTCCCCGCACGGATATTGTGGCTGTAGAGGTCAACTCGGATTTGCAAAAAGTAGTTGAGACTATTACTTCGGCCGGTCATACGCGTGTTCCGGTCTATGAAGAAAATATCGATAACATAATCGGACTTGTTTATGCCAAAGACCTGCTGGGCGAGATAGGCAAAACGGGCGAGCAGTTCAAATTGCGCGATAAAATCAGAGATGCCTATTTTGTTCCCGAAAGCAAGCCCTTGCGTGCATTGCTGCACGAATTTCAAAATCAAAAACTGCATATAGCAGTAGTGTTAGATGAATATGGTGGAACGGCCGGCATCGTTACCTTAGAGGACATTCTCGAAGAGCTTGTCGGCGAAATAACCGATGAGTACGAAGAGACCCCGCCCGAACCGATAAAGAAAATAGACCAAAACACAATTGAAGCCGATGCCAGAACGTACATCGATGACATCAACGACCAGCTTGAATTGAATCTGCCCGAAGATGAGGACTACGAGACTATAGGCGGCTTTGTCTTTTCGCGTCTTGGTTATATTCCCAAGACGGGAGAAAACTTCGACTACGAAAATCTTAAATTCACTATCGCCTCGGCCGAGGCCAGAAGGATAAAGCGCATCAGGATTCAGAAGGCAGAAGGTTAGTTAATTGGTTAATTAGTTAATCGGTCGTTTAGTCCCCACCCCCATGGTGGGTGTCAGCATTAAAGTCAGTGTTAATCAGTGTTAAAGTCAGTGTTAACCAAAGATACCGCTATCTGCATACGCGCTGTTGATTATTCCGAGACATCTCAGATAGTAACATTTTTTGCCAGGTCAGCGGGCAAAATCAGCGCCATCGCTAAAGGCTCGAAACGGCCCAAATCGTCGTTCGGCGGCCCAATCGAAATATTCTCCTATGGAAAAATCGTCTTCTCCGATTCCAACAAAGAAAAGCTCGCCACCCTGACGGAATTCGCCCCGCACCAATTAGGCGTGCCCAGCACCGGAAAAGCACGTCGTTTTGATGCTGGACAATTAGTGCGGGGTACCGGCCTGAGTAACAATCTATTTACTATGAACTGCTGCCTTTTCAGTACCGAACTTCTGAATAAGCTGACCCACGATTACGACCCGCACCCGCAGCTTTTCGATGACTTCCTGCAGTTTTTGGAAAATACACAGAACGTCAATAACAAACACCAGTTGCTGGCGCTGTTGATATTGTTTCAGCTTTCTCTGCTCAAAGAGGTCGGCTTAAGGCCTGTCCTGAATGCCTGCGCAAACTGTAAAACGAGATACGAGCATCGAGCATCGAGTATCGGGCATCGAGTTTACTTCAGCAGCCTGGCCAACGGCCTGATTTGCAGAGATTGTGAGGGGGCCTTCCCCGACAGGATTAGACTGACTAAAACGGCCGCGAATTGTCTCGCCAATCTGAAACTGTTAGCCGAATCGCAGGAAAAAACGCTGATTGAAATTGAGACGGTTTTAGTCCACCACTTCACCGAGCTCCTCGGCCGAAAACCAAAAATGGCAAAATATATCCTGAACCCTTAATACTTTCCTTCGAAGTTCGACATTCCTTGTTGGATATTCGATATTTCTTCTCTCCATTCTGCTTGTCCTCCGAAGCTTCTACGAAGGTGGAAGCAATGTCGAAGGGTTGAACAGGATAGTTCTTGTTTCTAAATTAGTTTTTTAGAAATTCATAATGGCTATACGTAAAGCGCGTACGCGCTTTACGTATGAGCTTTTTCTTAGACTGCGTATTATTGCGACAAATTTTTCAGTCATTTTTAACCGGTCGCTTACGCTTCCGGCTCTGGTGTGGTAATGTGGAACTTTAAGGATATTAAAATTTGTCCATTAACTTTATAAAATCATCGAATAAATAATTCGAATCGTGAGGGCCGGGTGAGGCCTCCGGGTGATACTGGACGGAAAAGGCGCCCCTTTCTTTGCAGGCAATTCCTTCAACCGTATTGTCGTTGAGGTTCAGATGTGTCAACTCAACAGCTTTATCGTTTAATGAATCCATATCGACACAGAAGCCGTGGTTCTGGCAGGTTATCTCAATCTTTCCCGTCCTTAGGTTCTTAACGGGATGGTTCGCCCCTCTGTGCCCGAATTTGAGCTTGTATGTTTTGGCGCCAAGAGCCAGTGCTAAAAGCTGATGGCCAAGGCAAATCCCGAAGACAGGCACTTTGCCGAGGAGCTCTTTGATAGTTTCGATTGCGTAGCTTATAGGGGCCGGGTCGCCGGGGCCGTTGCTTAAAAACACCCCATCGGGCTTTTGCGCCAGGGCCTCTTTGGCCGTAGTGGCCGCCGGGGTAACATAGACGTCACAGCCGTGCGAACGAAGCAACCGGAGAATATTATGCTTAATACCATAATCAAAGGCCACGACCCGGTGCTTTTTATCCGGCCTGATTTCTCGATTGCTCAAGACGTCAATAACTCCTTTGTCCCAACGGTAAGGTTTTTTGCCGGTTACGTCTTTGACGATGTCCCTACCCCCAAGGCCGGGATACTGTTGTAGTTTTTTCTTAAGATTTGCGATGCCGAATTCGGTCGAAGAAATAATGCCTCTCATCGCGCCGGTGATTCGGATGTGTTTTACGAGCGCCCTGGTGTCGATACCTTCGAGGCCGATAACGTTATTGGCTTTGAGATAATCGCCGAGCGATTGCGTATTTCGCCAGCTGCTCGGATAATCGCAGTTTTCCTTAACGATTAAACCGCAGGCGAAAATCTTTCTCGATTCGGTGTCGGCTTTGTTCGTTCCATAGTTACCGATCAGAGGATACGTCATTGTAATTATCTGCTCGTGATAAGACGGGTCGGTTAGTATCTCCTGATAGCCGGCCATGCTCGTATTGAAGACAACCTCCCCGCACTTTTGGCCCTTGGCGCCAAAAGATGTGCCTTCAAAAACAGTGCCGTCTTCCAGTAATAAAATCGCTTTCACTCTGTTCTCCGTCCCCGATAGTACAACTGAATCGGCTTGACGCCGACCTTTCTTTGCTTTAATGCCTCGATGGCCTTTGTTACCGCCATAGCGCCCCTTATTGTCGTTACATATGGTACCTGCCGGTCGATGGCATTTCTTCTTATCGAAAACGAATTCCTAATTGACTGCTTGCCGAGCGTGGTATTTATAATTAAATCTATTTCGCCGTTGATTATAGAATCGACTATGTTGGGCCGGCCTTCGGTCATCTTCAACACGAACTGCGAAGGGATATTATTGTTGATAAATTCGATGCAGGTGCCTTTCGTAGCGATAATCTTAAAGCCCATAGAATGCAGCTTGCGTGCAACCTCGACCGCCCTGGGCTTGTCGCTGTCTTTGACACTCAAGAGGACGTTACCGGAGGTCGGCAGAGTATTTCCCGCCGCAATCTGCGACTTTGCGAACGCGATGCCGAAATCGTCGGAGATACCCATCACTTCGCCGGTCGAAAGCATCTCCGGGCCTAACAGGGTGTCTATGCCGGGGAATTTCAGGAACGGGAACACCGCTTCTTTAACGGCAAAGTGGGTGCGTTCTATCTGCTCTGTAAATTTCAACTCATCTAAAGTCATCCCGGTCATTATTTTCGCCGCGAGCTTTGCCAGAGGCACACCAATGGACTTACTCACAAACGGAATTGTGCGTGATGCTCGTGGATTGACCTCCAGAATATAGACCTGATTGTCCTTGACGGCGAACTGAATATTAATAAGGCCTTTGACTTTTAATTCGAGGGCGAGGAGCTTTGTTTGTCTTTTAATCTCCGCCAGGACTTTTTTGCTTATCGAGACCGGCGGCAGTGAGCAGGCGCTGTCACCGGAGTGGACGCCGGCCTCTTCGATATGCTCCATTATCCCGCCGATTACGACTCTTTTGCCGTCGCTGATGGCATCGACGTCCAGCTCCGTGGCATCGTCGAGAAATTTATCAATCAAAATCGGATGCTCGCCCGAGACTTCAATCGCCTCATCTACACAGGCCCTTAATTCCTGCCGGTCATAAACAATCTGCATCGCCCTGCCTCCGAGGACGAAGCTGGGTCTTATCAGCAGCGGATAACCTAACTTTTCTGCAATTTTGAGTGTCTGGGCGTATGTTCTCGCCGTGCCGCTATCGGGCTGGTGCAGTTTCAGCTTTTTTACCAGCTTGTTGAAGCGCTTGCGGTCTTCGGCCCGGTCGATACTGTCGGGCGAAGTGCCGATTATTTTCACACCAGCCTTCTCCAGCGGCACCGCCAGTTTTAGCGGTGTCTGGCCGCCGAACTGAACGATTACCCCGTCCGGCTTTTCCTTTTCCACAATAGACATCACATCCTCGAACGTCAGCGGCTCAAAGTAAAGCCTGTCCGAGGTGTCGTAATCGGTGCTGACGGTCTCGGGGTTGCAGTTTACCATTATCGATTCGACGCTGATCTCTCTCAGTGCGAACGCGGCGTGAACGCAGCAGTAATCGAACTCGATCCCCTGGCCGATACGGTTGGGGCCGCCGCCGAGTATGATGACTTTTCTTCTGCCGGTCGGGTTCGCCTCGCACTCGGACTCATAAGTCGAATAAAGATACGGCGTGGTCGCCTCGAATTCGGCGCCGCAGGTGTCAACAATCTTGTAAACCGCATTTATGCCGAGGGCCTGAAGGTGTTTGCGCAGCTCCTGCTCTTCTACTTCTAAGATAGATGCAAGATACTTGTCACTGAAACCACACTGCTTGGCCTTTTTCAAAACACTGACTGACACTGACTGTAACGCTGACTGATACTGACTTCCGATTTCTGTCTGCTTCTTTATTTTTTCTTCGAGTGTGACAATATCCTTTATGTTATTGAGAAACCACGGATCTATCTTGGTAAGAGAGAAGATTTCCTCAATCGATAGTTTTCTGCGCAGGGCCTCGGCCACGTACCAGATTTTGTCCCAGCGGTTGGTTCTGAGTTTCTTCTTTAGCTCGTGCAGAGCTCCCACCGTTTTGGTTCGCACCTGTGCCTGCGCAACCGCAGGTGCAGGCAAAGACGAAGCAGGGGGGGCGATATGCCGGCCATCGAGCGAATAGCGGTCTATTTCGAGCGACCTGATGGCTTTTTGCAGCGATTCCTTGAAAGTCCTGCCGATGGCCATCGCCTCGCCTACCGACTTCATCTGCACGGTCAGCTCAGGATTGGTCTGAGGGAATTTTTCAAACGTGAAACGAGGCCACTTCACAACGCAGTAATCGATGGTCGGCTCAAAACAGGCAGGCGTCTTTTTGGTAATGTCGTTCGGAATCTCATCGAGAGTATATCCGACGGCCAGCAGCGAGGCAATCTTAGCGATGGGAAAGCCGGTCGCCTTAGAGGCAAGGGCCGAGCTTCGCGAGACCCGCGGGTTCATCTCAATTACATAAAGCCTGCCGTTTTCGGGATTGACGGCGAACTGTATGTTGGAGCCGCCGGTCTCCACACCGATGGCCCTTATAATCTTAAGCGCCGCGTCCCGCATTATCTGATATTCCTTATCGGTGAGCGTCTGGGCCGGGGCGACCGTGATACTGTCACCGGTGTGAATACCCATAGGGTCAAGGTTCTCGATGGAGCAGACGATTACGACGTTGTCCTTTTTGTCCCTCATCACCTCGAGCTCATATTCCTTCCACCCGACAACGGACTCTTCGACAAGGACCTGGCTTTTCGGGCTGAGATTCAGGCCCCAGTGGATGTATTCTTTATATTCCTCGGCGTTGTATGCAACGTTTCCGCCGGTGCCGCCCAGGGTGTATGAAGGACGGATAATGGCGGGGTAGCCTACGTATTCGATAATCTTTTTTGCCTCTTCCCAGGTATGGGCGTAGCCGCTCTTCGGCACTTCAAGGCCGCACTCGGCCATTACCTTTTTGAAGCGGTCTCTCTCCTCGGCCTTTCTGATGGTCTTTAGATTCGCGCCCAGCATCCGGACATTATATTTTTTCAATACTCCGCTCTCGGCCAGCGCCACGGCGGTGTTCAGGCCGGTCTGCCCGCCCAATGTGGGCAGGAGGCTGTCCGGCCGTTCTCTGGCGATTACCTTGGCGACAATCTCCGGCGTGATGGGTTCGATGTATGTCCTGTCGGCCATCTCCGGGTCGGTCATTATCGTGGCGGGATTGCTATTGATAAGGACTACCTTATAGCCGGCCGTTCTTAGAGCCTTGCAGGCCTGGGCGCCGGAATAATCAAATTCACAGGCCTGGCCTATCACTATCGGGCCCGAACCTATGAAAAGTATCTTTTTTATCGATTTATCTTTTGGCATTACGTTTTCCTGATTGCCTGGTCCTGCGTCTCCCGAGGCAAGTCGGGGCAGCAGGCCTGCACTGATTCCCCATTTAGCGACATGGTGCATAACGGAATCCTGAACACTATACCGGCCAAGGTTAGAATCTGCAAGAGCAATTTGCCGATTCTTCTACCTTCGCTATCCCTCTTCGCCAAGGCTAAGAAGGAACCAGCTACGGTGGACAAGCGACACCGGATTCTCGATGCTGGATGTAAATGCGGAACCTTTAAGAAAGGCTTTGACAATATTAGAAAATAGGAAGATATCTTCGAATTAAAGGTTCAAATATTAGTTTCAATAGGACGTAGTGTTAAAAATATCTTATACGTAAAGCGCGTATGCGCTTTACGTATGACCATTGAGAATTTCCAAAAAGCTAAATTCAAAACAAGAGCCCTCCAATTCGACTGCCCCTTCGACTAAGCATTCGACCCATTCGACTTTGCTCAGCGCAAGCTCTGCTCAGGGCAGGCTCCACTCGCCCTTCGACTCCGCTCAGGGTGAAGATGAGGCTGCGCTCGGGATGATAGGGGATTGTTGGGGTAAGCCTCACACTACATGACTTTTTCCCATCCATTTTTTTGCTTGACATTCTTGGATTAATTTCATATAATTATTATTATAGAAAGAGGGTGGGAGTGTCTCCCCACTTATCGAATATTTCTCCTAACATAAAACAGTCAAAGCAGTATCCGGCTCAGCAAAAAGCAGGATATAAAAAAAGACTCTTAAGTGCAGCGAAGCGATTCGTGAGGGGTTGGAAGACGGGATTTATCAAGAAAAAGTTTAGAGAGATAATAGAATCGCGAGAGATGAGAAGGAAGATTCTTTATGCAATAGGCCTGTGCTTATTGAGCACTATCATAGGCATTCTGCTTGCATGTTTTTTTTACGCGATTGAGTATGGGTGGTAGACAAATGGTGCGAAATACTACTCTGCGAAGTTAGCTTCGCTACGAAGCACGAGTATCGCACCCAACTAATCAACTGCTTACTACCTGTTTTTTCTTTATATCTGCGTGATAATTCTGGAGGGACTTGACCTGTCCGGCCTTTTGTTGAAAAGCCGCTATGCCCTTTACGGTCGCAGCGGCGGCGGCTACGGTTGTAATGTAAGGTATTTTGTATTTGATGGCCGCTTTACGAATATATGAATCGTCATATTTACTCTGTTTGCCGCTCGGTGTATTTACAACAAGGTGTATTTCTCCGTTCTTTATACTATCAAGAATATTCGGTCTTCCTTCATGCATTTTAAGAATACTTTCCGATTCTATTCCATGGCTTAACAGAAACTGACTGGTTCCTTTTGTAGCTTTAATGTTAAAGCCGATATCTTTAAATTGTTTTGCCACCGGCAGTGCGGAAGGCTTGTCTTCCTCTGAAACGGTAATCAGGACGGTCCCCTCCGAGGGCAACGGCAGTTGTGTTGCCTCCTGGGCCTTGTAGAAGGCAAGTCCGAACGAATCGGCCATGCCGAGGACTTCGCCGGTCGAGCGCATTTCAGGACCTAAGAGAGGATCCACCTCGTGGAACATATTAAAGGGAAATACAGCTTCCTTGACGCCAAAATGAGGTATGGACAAACTCTCCAATTCCATATCCGAAATGCGTTTGCCAAGCATAAGCTGGGTGGCAATAGGGACCATTGGAATACCGCAGACCTTGGAGACCAGCGGGACAGTCCTCGAGGCGCGCGGATTGGCCTCGAGGATGTAAACGGTATCATCGCAAATGGCATACTGGATATTCATTAGGCCAACCACGTTAAATTCAATGGCGATCTTACGATTATAATCATAGATTGTTTTGAGATGTTTTTCAGGAATACTAACGGGTGGCAGCACGCATGCGGAATCACCTGAATGGACGCCTGCAAGCTCGATATGTTCCATAATCGCAGGGACAAAGGCGTCCGTTCCGTCGGCAATGGCATCCGCTTCGACTTCAATGGCGTTTTCCAGAAATTTGTCAATCAAGATTGGTCTTTCGGGAGAGACATCCGTGGCCCTTTCAACATAAAACTTCAGCATTTCTTCATCGTGGACGACCTCCATCGCCCGGCCGCCAAGTACATAGGAAGGCCTGACCATTAAGGGATAGCCGATTTTTTTGGCGATTTTAAGCGCCTCATCAAGGGTACTTGCCATTCCGGATTCCGGCTGCGGGATGCCGAGCTTTTTCATTATCTTGCGGAATCTGTCCCTGTCTTCGGCAAGGTCAATCTTCTCCGGCGAGGTGCCGATAATTTTTACGCCGGCATCTTCCAGCTCTCTTGCGATATTAAGGGGTGTCTGGCCGCCGAACTGGACGATAACGCCTTCGGGCTTTTCCTTATTATAAATACTTAAGACATCTTCGACGGTGAGCGGCTCAAAGTACAGCTTGTCCGAGGTATCGTAATCCGTTGATACGGTCTCCGGATTACAGTTGACCATAATAGTTTCATAACCTTCATCCCGAAGGGCAAAGGCGGCATGAACACAACAATAGTCAAATTCAATGCCCTGGCCGATACGATTGGGGCCACCGCCAAGCACCATTATTTTGCGTTTATCGCTGACCTGCACTTTGTCCGGGGCGTTATAAGTGGAAAAGTAATAGGCGGCATTTTCCACACCGCTCACCGGAACAGGCTCCCAGGCCTCAACAAGATTAAGGGCGATGCGTCTTTTCCTTATCCGCTCTTCCGGAACATTCAGGAGCTGGGCCAGATACTTGTCCGCAAAGCCGTCCTTTTTCACTCGGATTAAGAGGTCATCCGGCAATTTCTTGCCCTTGTATTTTAATATTTCTTCCTCAAGCTCCACCAATTCTTTCATCTGCTCGATAAACCAGGCTTTAATATGGGTCTTTTCACAAAGCACATCGACACTCGCACCTTTGCGCAAGGCCTCGTACATAATAAACTGGCGCTCACTTGTGGGTTCTGTTAAGAGCTCCAAAAGCTCATCGAGGGATTTTTTATTAAAATCCTTGGCGAAGCCCAGCCCATAACGTCTGGTTTCAAGGGAGCGAATAGACTTTTGAAAAGCCTCCTTGTAGGTCTTGCCGATGCTCATTACCTCTCCGACGGCGCGCATCTGCGTACCAAGCTTATCTTCAATGCCTTTGAACTTTTCGAAGGCCCAGCGTGCAAACTTTACAACCACGTAATCTCCAGAGGGTGTATATTTTTCCAGAGTTCCTTCACGCCAGTAGGGGATTTCGTCCATCGTCAGGCCGCCCGCCAGCATAGAAGAAACCATCGCGATTGGAAAACCGGTCGCCTTGGAGGCGAGTGCCGATGAGCGTGAGGTTCTCGGGTTGATTTCGATGACCACGACCCGGCCGGTTTTGGGGTCATGAGCGAACTGAATGTTGGTTCCTCCAATAACGCCGATGGCTTCGACAATATCATATGAATGCTTCTGAAGACGCTCTTGAAGCTCAGGGTCTATGGTTAGCATAGGAGCGGTACAATACGAATCGCCCGTATGCACGCCCATTGCATCGACGTTTTCTATAAAGCACACGGTAATCATCTGGTTCTTGGCGTCACGAACAACCTCGAGCTCCAGCTCTTCCCATCCGAGGACAGATTCCTCAACAAGGACCTGCCCGACAAGGCTAAAAGAAAGCCCTCTATTTACAACAGTACGAAACTCCTCGATGTTATAAACCAGGCCGCCGCCGGTTCCGCCCATGGTATAAGCGGGCCGAATAACGCAGGGCAGGCCGATATTCTTAAGCGATTTTTCAGCTTCCTCAAGACTGTTTGCTATCTCGCTTCTGGGCATCTCGATACCCAGCGAATTCATTGTGTCCTTGAATGCCTGGCGGTCTTCCCCCCGCTCAATAGCATCTGCCTTGACGCCAATAATCTGCACGCCGTATTTGTCAAGAACGCCCCTGCGGTACAAATCCGACGAAAGGTTAAGTCCTGTTTGCCCGCCGAGATTGGGCAGCAGGGCATCGGGCCTCTCTTTTGCAATAATCTGCTCCATTGTTTTGACATTGAGCGGCTCAACATAGGTTACATCAGCCATACCGGGGTCGGTCATGATGGTTGCGGGATTTGAATTGACCAGCACGATTTCGTAACCTAATTTTCGAAGGGCCTTGCAGGCTTGTGTGCCTGAATAATCAAATTCACAGGCCTGGCCAATGATGATCGGACCTGAGCCAATAATCAGTACCTTGTGAATATCCTTGCGTTTCGGCATTGTTTGTCCACCTCAAAAGTGTTATTTTTTACCTCAGAACTCAGATACAGACCGGAATTTTCGCCCCCTTACGCAGAGGCTGAAGAATTTTATCAGAGCGGATATGAACTGTCAACAAATTTACTTTTTGGGTTGTAGATTACCGGCGCACCCTGACTTTGCACAGAAATCCGGGGCAGTAACATGAGTGCGATAAATAGTTTAGCTGCGAAGCGACATTAGCTTGAAGGCGTTATCGCCACCGTTTATTAAATGAATTAACGGCTGGGGCCTGTCAACGCCTTCGATGAACTTCGGCCTGGCTGCCCAGGGTGTAACGCTCAATACCGCCGTCAGGTCCATCCAGTGCTGTAATCGGGCAACAGGCAAATCCCAGGTCATATGGAGGTGGTTGGCCGGCGGGTACTGTTTATATTCAACCATACTCGCATATTTCGGCACGATAAATGTGTGCGGCCAGATAGGAGTTGTCAGTTCACACATCGCCTTTGCGAGCTTTGCCGGTACTTCCGTTGTATGCGCCTCGTCCCAGACCATACTGAATAAACCGGTAGGGCTGCTGTATGCGATTCGCCCGGCGATACCATCGATTCCCGCCGGGGACATAAAGTTGATTGCGTTGCCCCCACCGGGGAAGTAGTTTTTCTCGGCCAAAGGTAATGATACGCCGGCCATAATATTCTTAACCGATGCCCCTGGCTTGGCCGCCCAATCGAAGGATGCGCTGCCGGAGTTGTCACCGTCCACCAGGCCTTTGTTGTACCAGTCCGCCTTTTTATCCAACGATTTGACGCCGATTTTCCTGGCCAAATCTCTGATTTCCCAGGCCTCCCAGACCTTTCTAAAGTCCATAAACAAAGGCGGATTTCCGCCGCTAAGATATGTCATAAACAGCATCGTCAAAAGTCCCTGGACGTCGGCCTCGGTGGCGTAGGGCAGGGGGGCCTTTCGACCGTTATGGTCAAAGGTCGAATTGAACAGGCTCTCCATCACATCGGCCACCGGCAGGGGAATACCCCGCAGGTCGCTGCCCCATTCCAGCTGGCTCATAAATCCGCCGCCAATTGCGTTCAAATCCAGCATCAGGTCACGGTTGATTAAATACATCGCCAGAGACATATTAAACCGTTCGCTGTCCGCCTCATCTCGCAGCTCCAGTCGTTTGCCGATGTATCTGTTAATCCAGGCCCGCAGTGACTTGAGCTCCTTTTCATTGTAGGCTTTTTTATTCAGCATATCGGCCAGCAGCTTCATATCCAGACGTGTGATTTCCAGGCCGAAAGTATTCCTTATCGGAAGGATATGCGCAAGGGCCGTTTCCATTCCCATGGAGTCGTGTCCGAAAACCACAATTCTGCGGCCTCGCAAAGCCACAGTAGTTACCGCAGCATAGCACCAGTCGATAAGATTTTTGGCCGTCTGCTCGGTCATCTTCGGGTCCAGACCGGTATCCGGCCAGGTGCCGACATTCAAGGCAACCATTCGGCCATACTGGCTGAGAGCGCCGTTGAGCGCGTGGGCATAGACCACGCCGGGCTTGGGACCGCTGTTGCCGCAGGTAATGTTTATCGGTGTATTAGGCGGAAACTGCTGCAGCAGTGAAATGGCGGTAAGCTGTGGAAATGCCCAGGTGTCCGGCACGCAAACAAGAATATCCACGCCGGCCTTGCGAAACTGCTGAGCTACAATATCGGCCTGTGCTTCGCCGTCTATCAGCACGGTGGAATAAACGACGGGGACGGGCGTCTTGTCCGGCAGAACCACAGAGCCGCTTATACAATCGGCCGCCATCTTCGCAATGTTCTGACAGCGAGTCCAGCTGGCCTTGTCGATACGCGGGTCAGATGTGGAAAAAACACCAATAACAGGAACCTTGGGCGTGGCCTTTCTTATATTCGGTAAGTGCCTGGCTTCGACTTTCTTTGCCATTTCAGAAGCTCCTTCCTACTATCTGCAAAATTCAGAATTCACCGTTCAGGATTCAGAACTAACTAAACGTGGAAGTATCTTCCAGCAGTTTTCTCACAAAGTCAAGGAACTGGGCTGCGTATGCGCCGTTGGCAACCTTGTGGTCCACAGACAGGGTCATATTCATTAACTTTCGCACCAGAATATTGCCGTTGTCCGGCACGCAGGTATCGGTTATCTGTCCGATACCAAGAATACTGCACTGGCCGGGCACCACAATCGGGATGAAATTGTCTATACCGAATGCACCGAGGTTGCTAACGGTGATACAGCCGCCCTCCACATCGGTGGGGGCCAATTTATTGCTGCGCGCCCTTTCAACCAGTGCCTGACTATCACGAGCAATCTGCTTGACGTCCTTTTTGTTGACGTCCTTGAGAATCGGCGCAACGAGTCCATCCGGGACAGATATTGCAAGGCCGATATGGATGCTTGAAGCCAGCTTGATGGCCTGGCCTTCCAATTGGCCTGTCATAATCGGATATTTTTCCAGGCCCGTCGCGACGGCCTTGATAATAAAATCATTGTAAGAGATTTTCACGTCACCGGTTTCGTTCAGCTTTGTCCGCAGCTTGACCAGGTCGGTGACATCGGCCTTTACGGTCAGATAGAAGCAGGGTATCTCACGCTTTGACCTGAGCATTCTCTCTGCGGTTATTTTCTGCAATCTGTTAAGCGGTACCGTCGCACCGAGTTTTACCTCTGCCGGGGCTGCGGGGGCCGGTTTAGCGGGTTTAGCTGGTTTCGAGGCGGCGGCTTTTTTTACATCCTGCTCGGTAATTTTGCCGGCCGGGCCTGTGCCGGTAATTGCCGTAAGGTCTACGCCAAGCTCACCGGCCAGTTTTTTTGCCCGCGGCGAGGCCATTACTCTACCTGCAGGCACGGCCGGCTGTGGCTCGGCTTTGGGAGGCTCAGCAGTAACCGGTTGCTCAACAGGTGCAGCTTCCGGCGGGGCAGAAGGTGCGGGGCCCTTGAGTGAATCGATAAAGCTTTGCGGTACTTTCTCATCCTTGTCACCAAGGACCAAAAGCGGCGCCCCGACGGCAAGTGTTTCATCGACCTCAACGAGAATATGCTTTACAAAACCGTCGGCAGGTGACTCCATTTCGAGAGTAGCCTTGTCGGTTTCTATCTCAAAAATCACATCACCTTTTTTGACCTCGTCACCGGTCTTAATTAAACAATTCACAATGGTCCCTTCTTCCATTGTCTGGCCAAGCTGGGGTAATCTTACTTCTTTTGCCATTTATACAGTCCTCATATATTCGTATTGCGTATATCGTATCGCGTACTGCGTAACAACCCCCGGTAAAACCGGGGGCTAAATATTAACGACTTTTCTAACGGCTTCCACGATTTTTTCGACGCTGGGGATACTTGCCTTCTCCAGTGGTTCGCTCATCGGCGGCGGTACGTCGGCCGCCGCCAGATTGACCGGCGCTGCATCCAGATAATCGAAGCCGTGCGAGCCGTCGCTGAACTCGTATTCCATAAACCGGCCTGCTATTTCCCTGCCTGCGCCGCAGGTGCAGAAGCCCTCGCTGACGGTGATCAGCCGGCCGGTCTTGCGAACGGATTCGGCTACCGTATCCATATCCATCGGCTTTAACGTTCGTATGTCGATTACCTCGGCGTCGATGCCGTGCTCGTCAGCCAAGACCTTTGCGGCTTGGAGCGAATACATCGCCATCCTGCTGTAGCTGACGATGGTTGCGTCGCTGCCGGATTTTTTAATATCCGCGACACCGAGCGGGATGATGTAATCGTCCTGCGGCATCGCACCGAGCTGGCCGTATGTCGCCTTATGCTCGATAAAGACTACGGGATTGTCGCTGCGAATGGCGGCTTTGAGCAGACCCCTTGCATCGTAAGGTGTCGAGGGCATTACCACATAAAGGCCCGGGGCATGCATAAGCCAGGCCTCGAGCGATTCTGAATGGTGGGCGGCGATACATCGGCCTACACCACCTTCGGTTCGCAGGACCATAGGGACTTTGGCCTTGCCGCCGAACATATACCGGTTATAGGCGCCGACGTGAACGAGCTGGTCCATCGCTATCGTAACAAAATCTACGTACATAATCTCAGCCACCGGCCTCATTCCCCGCAGGGCCGCCCCAACCGCAGCACCTGCAATTGCGGCCTCGGATATTGCGGTATCAATGACTCTCTCGGTGCCAAATTCGGCTAAGAGACCACGTGTTGCCTGGTATGCGCCGCCGTAAAGGCCAACGTCTTCACCCATTACGATAACGTTTTGGTCGCGTTTAAGCTCATCAGCCTGAGCGGCGGAGACAGCCTGGCCGATGGTCATAATATCCATACCGAATTGAGACTTAATCCGGCCCTTTGCCTGCTCAGCAGCTTCTTTTTTTGTTTTCACCGTGGATGAAGCAAGAGCGGCCTCAAAAGCGGCGGTTGCTTCGGTCACCTTTGCACTAAGTGCCCTGTCGGAGTCGATAAGCTCAGCAGTGTAAGTTTCCTCGACATACACATCTTTGGTCAGGTCCGCAGTGTCGGGCCAGGGGCTGTCCAAGCCGAATTTGGTGGCCGCTTCGATTGCGGCAAAGGCCTTGTCCTTTATCTGATCCAACTGTTCTTCTGTGCATAGTTTCTCAGCGAGCAGCTTTTCTCTGAGGACGGTAATGGGATCGCGCTGGTGCCAGGCTTTTTCCTCAGCCTTGGTTCGATACGCGCGAGGGTCGCTTCGGCTGTGTCCGTACCAGCGATAGGTCTTGGCTTCGATGATTGTCATCTGGTTGTCTTTGCGCGCCCTTTGCACGGCCTTACGAACTGCAAGAAATACCGCAACGGCATCCTGGCCGTCCACAATCATAGCAGGCACATCATAAGCAGCAGCCCTTTGAGCAATGTCCTCGATATTACTGGCCCTGGTGGCACCATCAACCTCGCTGCCGGAGAACGGCACACTCATCCCGTAAAGGTTGTTTTCGATTATCGCCACCAGCGGGACAGCCAGCGTTGAGGCCATATTCATTGACTCGTGAAAACTTCCACAGTTAGTTGAACCGTCTCCAAAGAATGAAAGCACAACTTTGCCTGTTTTTTTGTATTTTTCCGCAAGAGCTGCCCCGACGGCGGGCGCCTGATTACCGCCGACGATACCGGTTGAGCCGAGATTATGGCATTTGTCGACATCAGCGATGTGCATCGAGCCGCCTCTGCCCTTGCAGTAGCCGGTCTCTTTACCCATCAACTCGGCCATCATCCGGTTCCAGTGAGTCTGGCGGTCATCTTCGCTGTCGGCATATTTGTTTCCGATTGCTCCGCAGTGGCCGTGGCCCCGGTGTGTTGAGCCGATTACGTCCCCGCGCTCAATAGCAGCGGTAGCCCCGACAGCGACCGCCTCCTCGCCGGCGTACAGGTGCGAGGCACCTTTTATAATATTCTGGCCCAAAAGCTCAAAAACCTTCTCCTCAAAAAAGCGAATCTCATAAATGGTCCTGAGCCAGTCGGTTACATCTTCGAGACTGATACTGCCATCCTTGACAAGGTCTTTAACCTTTGGTTTCGGTTCCTTTCGAGTATCCTCAATGCAAAAATCCATACTGTAAGTCTCCTCAAAAACTACTTTTCAGTGCTAAAAACACCGAACCTGCTCTGCTAACAGCATTGAAAATCGGTAGTATAGCACATTTCACCGGCAAAAAGCAAATGGAGGGTTCCCATTTTGCTGTTTTTTTGCAAATGGAGTCCCAAAATGGTAATTGGTGGTGGGTAGTTGGTGATTTTTTAACCATTTACTATTTACCATTTATCATTTACCATTTACCGTATGAGCAACATTAAAATTTATGCCATAGGTAGCGTTATCATGCTGTTTTTGAGTATTCCGCTGGTCAACGGGATGAAAAACTACCACACCCGAAGTCAGATTACAGAAGCTCAGAAGGTAATGCAACTGCCCAAAGTTAAATTTTACCTGTTTGGGATGGGCAATCGTCAGAAATTCCTCTACCGCGACGGGACACTTTTTAATGCACTTACCGGTGAAGCTGTCCACCAATGGAAGGTAACAAAAGAGACGATACAACCATGCGAGTACACTGTGCGATTAAACACCTCAGACGGCAAAAAGATTGTCATAACAGAAAATGAGAAAGCCGTCTGGATTCAGGAAGGATTAAAACGGCTTTCTTTGACCGAAGGAACCGTCAATTTACCAAAATTCAAGGGCCATCCCCAGGCATCACTTCTGCGTATCCTGCTGCATGAGATTCTCATCAACATAGTAGATACCAAGCCGGTTCCCAACTTTCTGGTTTACTCAAAGCCCTGGTATCGCGATGCGGCTATGGTGGCAATGTGTCTGCAAAAGACCGACAACCTGCATCTTATCAAGCCCTGGATTCTAAAGCTAAATGAACCGTTCGACCGCAACAATGCAGGCAACCGGGAACCCGACAATCTCGGACAGGTCCTCTACCTAATTTCTCTAACTGCCGACTCCTCTCACCCACTGGTCGAGAAGGTCCTTCGTACGATTCCCCAGTTCCAGAAAGGTAAGCACCTGGTCGGCTCAACTGATTTTTCCGAGCATCCAGTTTATCAGACAAAATGGCTGAAGTTCGGCCTTCAGGCATTAGGGCTGGAAGATCCTTACGAAATTCCAGCGGTATTCGATTCGTATTCGACGCTGTTCTGGATGGATTTTAAGAAGGCGCATGTGCACGGGCCTGCTTTCTCAAAAAAAGCTAGGGCCAACTATCCATATCTTGCCTGGGCAGAGGCACATTTCCACGGCTGGCCACCACCTATGTCCCTTCAGGAACAATACCCGCTGACGTGGGAAGCCCACGCCAGCCAGGCTAACTATGCCGGTATGAAGCTCGTTTCCAAAGAATACACGGACCAAAAAATTTGTGCCCCACACTCCTGGCATGCTGCAGAAATGTTCCTCTTTTTACTTGATGATGCTTTTTTAAGAGATCCCAGCAGGACGGCCAAGTAGTATCTGTTGCGGAAAAAGTATTTGTCATTCCCGCGAAGGTGGGAATCCAGCTTTTTACGCTCTGGGCTCCTGCTCCCAGCTTTCGCGGGCACAAGTTTATCCCTGCGGAAGCAGGGACAGGGGTGACATCGTCAAGTTTCGTTTTCCGCAACAGATACTATTGATAGGACATTGACCTGTTTGATATATATATGATTAATACCTCAGATGAAAATAGTACTTTTCGTTAACGAAAAGTACTATGATATTAGTAAATAAAAAATTCCGTTTGTTCGTAAAGCAAAGGCAAAAACATTGTGACGTAAAGGTAAAAAAGTCTTAATGCAAATGCAAAAACATCGTGATACAGAGGCAAAAAACATGGCCCAGAGACAAAAAGCAATACCTCAGTCCTTCCGCTTTTTGACCGCTTCTATAAATGCTATCGCTAATCCGAATTTGCCTTTGACCCCCACTCTTCTACAAATGTTCCACAAGTGAGCACTGACTGTATTATAACGTATTTTAAGCTTTTTCGCGATTTCGTCATTCTCCAATCCATTACAGATACATTTGACCACATCCATCTGTCTCGGGGTGAAATGATAGCATCTTTGAAGATATGTCAAATCTTTACTATCAAATACCATATGATGCTCCTTAATCACTAACGCACCATTACCCGTCTGGAATCAGGACTGGCCGGATGCTAATTTCTTGCGAAAGGCCTCGGATTCCCAGTTGTTGATGAAATCCTCCTGCCGCTTGTTCAAAGTGAGAATCCCGCCCATCCGATATGCATTGGTGCGGATGAAAATCGAGTACAGCACAATGTCCCGCACGGTCGGAGCAATCTTTTCGGTACCGGCGACAAAAAGCCCGACGTCCTTAACCAGAAAGGCCGCAGAAATCTTCCTGCCGCTCTCGATTTGCCTTCTCAGCCTCCCGGCAATACCTTTCGATATGCCCTCCAGCATTACATCCGAACGTGACTTATTACTTTTTTTCAGCTCGACCCACATCGCGGGCCCGTTCGCGTAAACCAGCTCGTCCGGCGTTAAAGAGCCCTTCAGCATTTTCTTGGCGTCTTTTTGACGCAAAAAATCGGCAATAGCATCATTGTAATAATACCATATCGCAGCGGGCTTACCGGTGGCCTCGAAATATGCCTTTTCAATGCATCGCTTTACATCGTTTATTATTTCCTGCTTAACGGATTTGGCACTTCCGGGCTTCGGCTGTTTTAGCCTGCTGTTGCAGCGATTCATCACCCTGCGCACGAGTCGCAAAGCGCCGGCGGCACTTTTTGTTGTAATGAAAAGCCCGTGTTTTTCGAGGAAAAGAATCGCGGGCTTCTCGCAGAACTGCTTCTGATAGCCATCCACCAGCCGGGCGATTCTTTTAGCAAGCATGTAGCCGGGGTCGACATAAGGGACCCAAAGCGGGGGGAGGCTTTCGTCCTTGAAAAGCTTTTCGAGCTTTGCCTTTCCATTTTTCGCGTTTACATAAGCCCCGGCGGCGCTCGGATGCAAATGAATCACGCACTTATCCAGACAGGCGTGCAGGTGGGCCTCCACCGAAGGCCGGGCAATTATTTTAACGTTATCATCGCAGGCAAGGAGCAGCCTGTTTACCACCTCGGGCTCGCGCGTGGATGCGTCCATTTTGGGTAGTGACTTATCCTTTAATATCGCAAGCACCGGCTCAAGCCGCATCCTCCGCCAGCCCTTTTTTTCGTTCATATCCTTCAGGGCCGTGCCGCTGGCCTTGATATACATATACCTGCCGTCTGCCGTTTTCACAGATGTATTGCCGCCTCCGCCCTGAACAAGGGTGGGGTCTTTGCCGGTGACATTCGATATTTTAATAAGCTCTAAAAGGGCTTTATCCATACTGCGTCTCTCGTTACTCGTCTCTCGTCCATCGTTCTTATCTTGGTGTGGCATCCGGCAAACCCCCGTCCACGGGAATTGTAGCGCCGGTTGTAGGTGTCTGACGTGTGGCAAAAAACAGTACCGCATTGGCAACGTGCCGGCCCGTAACCTTAGCTTTCAGCAGATTCCTGTTTCGGTAATACTCCTGCAACTGGTCTTTATCGAGTCCCCGCGCCTTCATTCGGCTGGG